>Ga0210389_10002983_pt1 | contig 13253 bp, 11 predicted proteins | sample IncBWH28OmetaG_FD_160127 | JGI IMG/M metagenome (GOLD analysis project Ga0210389, IMG submission 160127) | Forest soil microbial communities from Barre Woods Harvard Forest LTER site, Petersham, Massachusetts, United States - Inc-BW-H-28-O ...
AGCCGCGAACCAGGCGGTGCGTTCGGCGGGGATCAGGCTGTTGGCCTTCATCACCAGTTCGAACGCGGTCAGCGAACGCGCCGCCGCTTCCCGCTTGCGCAGATCACCCCATCCACCCCACGCGACTGCCACAGCGAACGCCACGGCAAGGAGGCTCGTGATCAGATTGCCGGCCAGGATTCGCCATCGGAGGCTGACGCCCCCCTTCGAACGGTTTGCGGACGAGCGTTCAGGTGGCGGAGAGAGCTCTGGCATCGGTTGGACCAACGAGTTTGACGGGAGGCCAACGGCCAGTTCTTTCGGTTAGTTTACCCGCGCAACTGCAACCAAACCCTTAATCATGGCCTAAGCGGCATCACGGCCTAAGCGGCGCCTTAGTGCGCGGGAGCCGCCAGGCTCAGCGCCTCGCTTCGCCCGAACACCTCCGGCGATTTGCCCGTCAATGCGGCCAGCACCAGCGCCACCATGTGGTCGAGGCGCTCATCCTTGGACTCGCGGTTCAACAGGTCGCGGCCGAAGATCACGCCGAGGGTCGCGCTGTTGGAGAGATAGAAGAAGGACAACGCCGCGATCGAGATGTAGAGCTGCACGGGATCAACGGAGGCCTGGAAGTCGCCGCCGGCTACCCCCCGCCGCACCACGGTGCGGATCATCTCGACAAAGGGCGAATGCATCGACTTCACCTTGGTCGAGCGCTTCAGGTGTTTGGCACGCACCATATTCTCGCTATTGAGGAGTGCCAGGAATTCGGGATTGCGCAGGAAATAGTTCCAGGTGAAGGCGATCAGGGTGCGGATCGCCTCCGGCGGATCGAGATGTTCGAGATCGAGCGTGCGCTCCTCGGCGCGGATCTTCTCATAGGCGCCTTCGAGCACCGTCAGATAGAGATCTTCCTTGTTGCCGACGTGGTAGTAGAGCATGCGCTTGTTGGCGCCGGCCTGGGCCGCGATGCGGTCGACCCGCGCGCCGGCAAGGCCGTTCGCGGCAAACTCCTGCTTCGCCGCCTCGAGGATGCGAAGCCGCATGCCCTCGGGATCGCGCTGCCATCGCAAGACGCGCTTTACCTTGGTCTTTTCCCTGGTCTTTTCTTTCGCCAAACCCGTTGCTCGGTGATGGTCTGACGGCGGATGTACCATGCAACCGCAGCCGCGGTCCATGGCGGTGGACCTAGACCTTCGCCGTCCGCTCCAAAAACAGCGTCTGCACGCCGCAGGTGTTGCTGCGGATGCTCATTACGCGCGTGCCGGGTTTGCGGCCGATGCGGACTTCGGAAACCTCGACACCGGCGTCAATCAGCCGCGTCCGCGCCGCATCGATGTCGCTAACGCGCCAGCTTAGGCCCCAAAGTTTGTCGCGGGTCGCATCGCCTCCCGCGACCGGCCGGCGCACGACCTCGACGATGAGGTCGCCGCAGCGGAAGAACATCAGCTGCCCCCAATCCTGATGGGTGCGGTCCAGCGCCATGTCGAGCCCGAGCCGCGCGCCATAGAGCGCGGCAGCACGTTCGGAATCCTCGGTCGAGACCACGACATGGTCGAGCCCAATGACCGGCGACGCGGTGGTCGCCTTCGAGCGGGGGCGCTCGCCGTCGAGCTCCAGAAAGAACATCCGCACGCCGCGGGTGAGATCGGTGGAAGCGCGGGTGCGCTTCCAGTGCAGCGCCGCGCCGGACACCGAGTCCTGGCTTTCGACCTCGGCCACCGGCTCAGGCTTCAACGCCACGCGCTCGAGCCGGCGCTGCATCTTGCCGATGTCGGCGGTAGCAAAACAGATGCTGGCAAGCCCCTCGCCGCTCCGGCTGATCACGCTGCGGATACGGTCGGCCGCGAGACTGAAACCGCTCGGCGCCATCAGCTCCAGCGTCATATTGGGAAACGTGAACAGCACACGATCGGCGCCATCGCCGCTGTTCTGCCAGGAGGGCGCGGAGCCGAGCAGCGTCTCGTAGGCCGCGACGCCCTTGCCGATATCCTCCGTGAGAATCACGACGTGGTCGAGCCCTGCGATCATGCCTGTCTCCCTTGCCCTCCCCTTGTGATCGCATATGCCGGAACTGGGGCCGGGCGAACGTCGTTAATCGGTGACCGTGACGACATCCTTGGCAACATCCTGTCACGGTCGCCTATCCGCCGAAACCCCGTCAGAAGCGAATAACGCGGCAGGTTTTGCGAATAATTTCAGCGAACGAGACAAACAACCGGTGCTAACATGGCGGCGCCGGGGCCGGGACCACCCCCATCAAGCGCATGACGGACAACCCTGATGCAGGCCCTTTTTATCGGACAGACCTATATCGACGTCACCTTCATCACCGACCATCTGCCGGTCGGTGACGAGAAGCATGTGGCCGATGCCTACGCCGTCTCCTTTGGCGGCAACGCGGTGACCGCGGCGTTCTGCTGCGCCAAGCTCGGCATCGTGCCGGATTTGATCTGCACCGTCGCCAACGACTGGCTCGGTCGCATGTTCCAGGACATGAGCGCGAAGTACGGAATCTCCGTGCACCCGCGCAAAGTCAATTCGTCCTCACTGTCGTTCATCATGCCGAAGGACGGCAAGCGCGCCATCGTTCGCTGCCGCGATGATGCGCATATCCATCCCTTCCCGCTGCTCAATCTCGGCAGTTGCCGCGCACTGCATATCGACGGCCACCAGCCGGACGCCGCGATCCACTACGCCAAACTATGCCGTGAGGAAGGCATCCTGACCTCGCTCGACGGCGGCGGCCTGCGCACCAACACCCATGAGCTGCTCGAGTTCATCGATGTCGCCATCGTCGCCGAGCGCCTGTGCGAGCAGATGGACCTGACGCCGGAGAAGATGATCGATTACCTCAAGAGCCGCGGCTGCCGGGTCGGCGGCATCACCATGGGCGAAAAGGGCCTGCTCTGGTACGACGAAACAGGCGCGGTGCATACGATGCCGGCGCTGCCGATCCCGCGCGAGCGCGTGATCGACACCAATGGCGCCGGCGACGTCTTCCACGGTGCCTATGTCTTCTCCTATCTCGCCGATCCCGAGAAGAGCTGGCACGACCATTTCGATTTCGCGCGCGCCGCCTCGACCTACAAGATCCAGCGCCTCGGCAACGAGGCCGGCCTGCCGACGCTGCCGGACATCGAGGCGGTCCGGCGGGAGTTTTCGCCCGGCGCGGAAGCCGTGCCGATCAGGCAAGCGCGCCTTTGAGATCGTAGCCCGGATCGGCGGCCTGCTCCGGCGCGAGTTGCCGGTTCATCCCGAGGAAGCGGCGGCCGAACATGTGATCGCCGGCGCGGTTGACGGACTCGATGCCGACGAGCTTGCCGGCCCGATAGCAGAACGCGGAAAATGCCTTCTGCGCAGGATCGCCGCGCATCACGACCTGGTCGTAGCCGGTCGTGAGCCCCGCGATCTGCAGCTTGTCGTCGCCCTGATCGCTCCAGAACCAGGGCTGGCCGTCATAGGGCTTGTCGTCGCCGGTCAGCCGCGCCGCCACACAGCGCGCATGATCCGTGGCGTTCTGCACGGACTCCAGCCGCAGCGAGCCGCCGAAGCGCGGGCTTTCGAACAGCGCGCAATCACCGATTGCGGAAATTGCGGGATCGGCGGTCAGGAGACGGTCGTTGACGATGATACCGGAGGCCGTCGGCAAGCCGGCTTCCGCGGCAAGCTCGACATTCGGCAGCACGCCGACGCCGACAACGACGAGATCGGCCGGGATATGCCGGCCGTCGCTGAGGCTGACGCCGGTGATCTCATCACCATCGGCTTCGATCGACGTCGCCATCACGCCGAGATGAATGCGAATACCAGCCTCAGTGTGGCGCTTCTGGAAATAGTCGGAGATTTCGGCGGTGACCGCACGTGCCATCACCCGGCCCGCGAGCTCGAGCACGTCGACCTCGAGACCCTTGATCCGCGCCGTTGCGGCAAATTCCAGACCGATGAAACCGGCGCCGATCACCACCACGCGCTTGCTCGCCGCGAGCCGCGCGCGCAAATCTTCGCTGTCATCGAGGATGCGCAGGTAACGTACATTCGGAAGATTTGCGTTGGGAATGTCGAGCAGGCGGTTGCGCGCGCCGGTCGCGAGCACGAGATGGCCGTAATCGACCGCGTTGCCGGAGGCGAGCTTGAGTTTGTGCCCTGCGCGGTCCATTGAAACGGCACGATCGGAGATCAGCTCGATGTGCTGGTCGTCGAAGAATTTCTGCGGCCGGAACATCAGCGTGTCCGGACCGCCGGTGCCTTTCAGATAGGCCTTGGACAAAGGCGGCCGCTGATACGGCAGATGCGCCTCGTCATTGATGATTGCGACACGATCCTTGTATCCGGCCTGGCGCAGCGAGGCCGCGACCTGGAACCCGGCATGGCCGCCGCCAACGATCAGAACTGCACCTTGCGTCATCGTGACAGTCCAGCTTTCAGGGCATGGAAATCGCCCATGTCGTCACCTCGTCTGGCAGATGTTGGCTTGCCATCATCCCTGGAAGAGCGGCGCTCGTGTCCGTGTCCCGGGCGATGAGGCCCCATTAAGCCTCATGCCCCACGGGAGCGCAAGTGCGCCCCGGGGCGTGCAAGAGCGCCGGACGCCTCGCGTCAGGCCGCAACCAGACGCAGCGGCAGCGTATCGAGGCCACGCAGCGTGTTGTTCAGCCGCCGCCTGGGTTCGGCGGTCATCTCGAACGCCTTTACGCGTTTGGCCAGCGCGCCGAATACCGCCTCGGCCTCCAGCCGCGCCACCGCCTGCCCGACGCAGCCATGGATGCCGGTTCCGAAGGTCATGTGCCCGGTTGCGCGGCGCTTCACGTCGAACTGGTCCGCGCGCTCCCAACGGCGCGGATCGCGGTTGGCGGCGGCGAGGAACAGCAGCACCTTCTCGCCTTCACCGAGATGGACGCCGCCGACGTCGACGGCCTTGGTCGTGGTGCGGAAGAACGTCTGCACCGGTGCTTCGAAGCGCAGCACCTCCTCGAAGGCGAGGCGGATCAGCGACGGATTTTCGCGCAGGATCGTCCATTGCTCCGGATACTGGGCGAAGCAATAGAGCGCGTTGCCGATGCCATAGACTGTCGTGTCGACGCCGGCCGACAGGAACGAGCGCACCAGCATGCCGGCCTCGGCTTCCGTGAGATCCCCGGTATCGACGGCGTTGAAAATCTTCATGCCGAGCCCATCCGGCGCCAGCGCCGCGCGGCTGCATTTCGACATGATCCAGTCGCGCACCGGACCGGCACACGCCATCGCCTTGTCGAAGAGATCGTTGCGCGGGCCAAAACCGTTGAACACCATGCTGCCATAGGGCAGCAAATTCTCGCGCCCATCCTCGGCAATGCCGACCGAATCCGGAAACACTTTTAATGGATAGGCTTCGGCGAGATCGGCGATCCCGTCGAATTCGCGTTGCGCCAGCAAGCGATCGACCAGCACCTCGGCTTCCTGCACCAGCCGCTCGCGCAGCACATTGATCGCCCCCGGCGACAGGATGCGCGTCAGCACCGCGCGGGTGCGGGTGTGCAGCGGCGGATCGGCTTCGAGGATGATGCTCGGCGGCCGCCAGGGCGTCTCCTTGCGGAAATCGCTCAAGCCCACGCCGGCGCCGGAACAATAGGTCTGCCAGTCCGTCAGCGCGTCACGCACTTCCTGATGCCGCGCCATCGCCCAGATGCCGTAATGCTCGAGCCAGACCACGGGGCCGGCCTCGCGCATCGCTTCATGGTGCGGATAGGGATTTTCCAGGAACGCGTGCGAGAACGGATCGACGCTGGAGACGGCACGCTCGACCAGTGTGTCCATGAGTTCCTCCACGAGTGCCGCGTCTGCCGCGCGGCCGTTTGGCCGCATCTTGCCGCCACTTACGGGGATTGTCACCCGGCCCTTTCAGCGATTTAAATGCCTGGCCGATAGCTCCAAGCCCGGGGACTTCAAATGTCGACTGCTCCCGCCACCACTTCGCCCGACGATCCCGCGTTGCTCCGCGTCGATGGGCCGATCGCGTCCATCACGCTCAACCGTCCGGCGGCGTTCAACTCGATCAACCTCGCCATTGCGCAAAAGCTGGAGGCGCTGGCCGCCGAGGTCGAGGCATCCGACGACATTCGCGTCTTAGTCATCGAAGGCGAAGGCCGCGCCTTCTGTGCCGGCGGCGATTTGCAGACGATCGGTGCCGCGTCGGAAGCAAATACAGTCACGCCGGTCGTAGGCCAACTACTCAAGCACTATCATGCCTTCATCGAGACCATCAGGCGGATGCCGAAGATCGTGCTCTCCAGCGTGCACGGTTCCGCCGCCGGCGCCGGCCTGGGACTGGCCTTTGTGACCGACCTCTGCATCGCGGCCGACGATGCCCGTTTCACGCCGGCCTATGCCAAGATCGGCGTGTCGCCGGACGGCGGCAGCACCGTTGGCGTCGTTGGCACTGTCGGAACCCGACGCGCGCTGCAGATTTTTCTTTCCGAGGACAGCTTTACCGCGCAGCAGGCCCACGAATGGGGTCTGGTCGCCAAAGTCGTTCCGGCCGCGGAGTTGAAGGCGGCGACGCGGCAATTCGCCCAACGGCTGGCACAAAACCCGCCGGCGGCGATCGCCGGCACCAAGTCGCTGGTCTATCAGGCCGCGACCACTCCGACCAAACAGCAGCTCGACGCCGAAGAGCACAAGATCATCGCGGCCATGCACACGGACGACTTCAAGGTTGCCGTGAAAAAGTTCACGAGCAAATCCAAATAAGCTCCATCGGCATAACCGCCGTCGTCCTGACGAAAGCCAGGACCCATTACCACAGGCGGCAGTTGTTGCGCGAAATGCCAACTCCGAATCTTCGTACAACAACTGCCTGTGGTAATGGGTCCTGGATCGCGCTCGCTTTGCTCGCTTGTCCAGGACGACAGCGCTACGGCGGACAAATATACCCCGTCCCCGCGGGCGACTTGAAGCAGCCGACGGATTCCGGGATCACGTGCTTGGGCAGCCACAGTACCACGCTCGGGAAATAGATCGTGAACGTGATGGTGATCAGGAACACCACATAGATCGGCAGCGCCGCGCGCAGCGCCTTGCCGAAACTGACGCCGACGAATTTCGAGGCCATCAGCAGCACCAGCCCGTAAGGCGGCGTGATCAGGCCGAAGGCAAGCGTTGCGATCAGCACCACGCCCATATGCACGCCGTTGATGCTGCCTGCTTCTGTCAGCGCGTTCACCAGCGGCATGAAGATGATGATGGTCGGCACCGGCTCGATGAAATCGCCGACCACGGTGAACAGCAGCACCATCAGCAGCATGATGTAATGCGGATCGTTGCCGGCGATCGAGGTGATCCAGTCGGCAATGACGATGGCACCGCGCAAATACGCCAGCATCCAGCCGAAGGCGTTGGCGGCGCCGATGGTGATCAACGGCAGCGAGAAGATCAGCCCGGCGAGGCAGAAATCATAGGGAATTTTCTTGATATGCCCGCGGTTGAGCGCGGGGATCACGACCAGGATGATCCAGGCTACCGCGACGACGCCGGCTTCCGTCGGCGTGAACCAGCCGGTCAGGATGCCGCCCAGCAAAATCACCGGGATCATCAGCGGCAGCGCCGCGTCACCCGCGGCGAACATCACCTGCTTCAACGGCGCGCGCGGCTTGCTCAGGCCGGAAGGACCGAAGAAGTAACAATAGATCATCAGCCCGAAGCCGATCATGAAGCCCGGCACCACGCCGGCCATGAACAACCCCGCGATCGAAACATTGCCGACGGCGCCATAGACGACAGCGGTGATGCTCGGCGGCACCAGCGCGGCAATGGTGGAGGCAGCCGCGATGATCGCAGCGATGAAAGCTGACTCATAGCCTTCGCGCCGCATCGGCCCACCAAGGGCGCGGCTCATGACAGCGACGTCGGCGGTGGTCGAGCCCGACATTTCCGAGAAGAACATCGAGAACACGACGACGACCTGCGACAGCCCGCCCCTGATATGGCCGACCAGCGACACCGAGAGATTGGCGATGCGTACCACGACGTTGGCCGAGCTCATGAGCTCGCCGACGAGAAGGAAGAACGGGATCGCGAGCAGCGCCTCGGAATCGACGCCGTCAAAGACTTTCTGCACGATTGCGGCGAGCGAGACGTCGGCCAGTGTCGCGCCGACGAACACGCCCGCCAGCAGCGAGAACGGCACGGGCACGCCGAGATAGCCGAAGAACAGGAAACAGAACGACATCAGGCCGAGGATGACGGGAGGGCTCAAGGCTGTGCTCCCGGCTGGACGCTGGTGGAGATCGGGGGAATGGCGTGATCGTCGTCCGACGGCGGCTCGGGATGATCGAAGCCGTTGAGGAGGCCGTTGACAATCTGCTCGACCGTGAACAGCGCGATCAGGATGCCGGATAGCGGGATGATGATATATAGATACGCGATCGGCCAGCCCGACGGCAGGCGGAACGAGCCGTAGCCGCGCAGGAAGTTGAGATAGCCGTACCGGATCAGGCAGACGGAGACGGCGAGCACGACGAGCCGCGTCACGACCTCGACGATGATGCGCGACGTTCCGTGCATCGATTCCGATATAGCGGTGAGATAGAGATGATCGTTGCGGCGGGTCGCGGTCGCCGCACCAATGAAGATCGCATAGATGAACAGCGTGGAGGTGAACTCCTGCAGCCAGAGCCAGGGATGGCCGATGGTCCGCGTCACGATATCGGCGGTTACCGACAGCGAGAAGCCGAAGCAGAGGATGCCGCACAGCATCATCAGCACCAGCTCGAGCCGGTCCAGCGCCCGCCACTTCAGATGACGCTGCCGCTGCAACACCAGTTTGTCGGCGATTGGCATCAATAGGCCCCGTCGTCGTCGCAAATTTCTCGTCATGGCCGGGCTTGTCCCGGCCATCCACGTCTTTCTTTGCCGTTGAGCTGAAGACGTGGATGCCCGGCACAAGGCCGGGCATGACGAGGATAGTTCAGTTCAATTAATCGCCCGGATCAAATCCTTGATCTTGTCGGCGTGCGGGCCGAGATCCTTGGCCAGCTTGTCGAGCAAGGGATCGGAGACCTTCTGGAAACTCGCCTTGTCGACATCCGTCACGATCTTGACACCCATCTTGCCGAGCTTGCCGGCTGCCGCATGCTCGAGATCGAAGGCCCGCTTCGGCTCCTCCATGCTGACATCCCGCCCCGCCGTCAGCACCCACTGCTTCTGGTCGGCGGAAAGGCTCTGCCAGAGCTTGTCGCTGATCCAGAGGATGGCGTTGTTGGCCTCGTGCTCGGTCATCGAGATCACGGGCGCGACCTCGTAGTGCTTGTTGATGAGATAGACGTTCATGCCGTTCTCGGCGAAGTCGACCACGCCGGTCTGCAGCGACGTGTAGACGCTGCCGAACGGCATATGCACGGTCTGCGCACCATAGGCGGCAAAGGTGGTGTCCTCGGTGGCGGTCGCCTGCACGCGGAGCTTGGCGCCCTTGATGTCGTCGATCTTGTGCACTTCCTTCTTGCCGTACATGTAGCGGAAGCCCTGCGTGCCGAGCCCGATCACATGGATGCCCTGCGTGGTCTGGTCGATCATGTCGCGGATCGCCGCGAACACCTTCTCGTCGCCGAGCGACTTGACGATGTGATCCTCGCTGCGGAACAGGAAATGCAGCGACATCACGCCGGCCTGCGGCGAGATCGTCGAGGTGTTGGCCGAGGAGACGATCGCGAAATCGATGTCGCCGGCCTTCACCAATTGCAGGATTTGCGGCTCCTGCCCGAGCTGGGCGCCGGGATACTGGTCGACCAGCATCGTTCCCTTGCTCAATTCCTTCAGCTTCGCCGAGAAGATGTCGTAGGCGACGCTGTAGCCGGAATTGAGCTGCTGATCATGGGCGAAGCGGTAATGCTTCACGTCCTGGGCATTTGCGCCCGCGGCAAAAAAAGCCGCCGCAATCAATCCACCCAAAACTTTTGCTTTAAACGTCACGATTTCCCCCTGCTTTATATTTTGCGGGGATCAAACCATCGCAGTTGCCGGATTGTCAATTGAACATCGGACGGGTGCGATTTGTGACAGGCTTGCGTCGTCCCGAGGCACATCGGGACGACGCAAGTTGCCCCTTATTTAATCGCCCGCACCAGATCCTTGATCTTGACCGCATGCGGACCGAGGTCACCCGCAAGCTTGTCGAGCAAGGGATCGGCGACGGCAATGAAGCCGGACTTATCGACATCGGTGACGACCTTCACCCCCATCGATTTCAGCTTCTCCTGCGACTGATGCTCGAGTTCGATCGCCTTCGCCGGCTGGCTGCGATTGACCTCGTCGGCCGCGCCCTGCACCCAGCCTTGCTGCTCCGCCGTCAGGCTGTTCCAGAGCTTGTCGCTGACCCAGACCAGCGAATTATTGGCCTCGTGCTCGGTCATCGAGAGCACGGGGGCGACCTCGTAGTGCTTGTTGGCGAGATAGACATTGACGCCGTTCTCGGCGACATCGACCACGCCGGTTTGCAGCGAAGTATAGACGCTGCCGAACGGCATGTGCACGATCTGCGCGCCATAGGCCGGGAACGTCGTGTCCTCGGTCGGCGTCGCCTGGACGCGCACCTTCAGCCCCTTGATGTCGTCGATCTTCTTGATCTCGCGCTTGGAATACATGCTGCGCAGGCCGAGCGTCGACAGTGCGATGACGTGGGCGCCCTGCACCGTCTCTGATATCATCGCCTTCACGGCTTTCGCGACTTCCGGATCGCCCATCGCCTTGATCAGATGCGCTTCGGAGCGAAACAGGAAGTGCATCGACATCACGCCGGCCTGCGGCGACAGCGTCGCGGCGTTGGCCGACGAAGAGATGCAGAACTCGACATCGCCCGCCTTGACCAGTTGCAGGACCTGCGGCTCCTGCCCGAGCTGCGCGCCCGGATACTGGTCGATCAGCATCGTGCCCTTGCTCAATTCCTTGAGCTTGTCGGCAAAGATATCGCCTAGGATGCCGTAGCCGGTGGTCTTCGGCTGGTCATAGGCGAAGCGATAATGCTTCACCTCCTGCGCGCTCGCCTGCGTCGCCACGAGTAAGGTCGCGGCAACCACCGCACCGAAAAGCGTCTTCAAGACTGCCATCGTCTCCCCTCCCAATGATGATTTTTCTTTGATCATCCCATCGGGGTCGTTTGATTGTCAATCAAACGAGAGACGTAAACGCAGTTGCGAGATGGCTACTCCTTGCCCTTCGCCCGCATGAAGTCGAAGTCGCAGCCTTCGTCGGCCTGCAAAATGGTCTCGTTGAAAAGATGGGCGTAACCGCGCTGCGCCCAATCCGGCGTGCCGGCGGGCTTCAGCGCAGCCTGGCGCTTCTTCAATTCGGCTTCGTCGACCAGGAGGTCGATGCGGCGCTTTTCGACATCGAGACGAATCATGTCGCCGCTCTTTACCAGCGCGAGCGGGCCGCCGACGGCGGATTCCGGGGTGATGTGCAGCACGATGGTGCCGAACGCCGTGCCGCTCATGCGCGCATCCGAAATCCGCACCATGTCCTTGACGCCGGCGCGGCCAAGTTTTTTCGGAATCGGCAGGTAGCCTGCTTCCGGCATGCCCGGCGCGCCCTTCGGCCCGGCATTGCGCAGCACCAGCACGTCGTCGGCCGTAACGTCGAGGTCGGGATCATCGACGCGGTGCGTCATGTCCTCGACGGACTCGAACACGACCGCGCGGCCGGTGTGCTGCAATAGTTTTGGGCTCGCGGCGGCATGCTTGATGACCGCACCGCGCGGCGCGAGGTTGCCATGCAGGATCGCCATCGAGCCTTCCGGCTTGATCGGATGCTGCTTGTCGCGGATGGCATCCTGGCCGGGCACCTCCTCCGCGGCCGCGACGACCTCGCGCAACGTCTTGCCTTCGATAGTCTTGGCATCGAGATCGAGAAGATCGCCGAGCTGCGCCATCAGCTTCGGCACACCGCCGGCATGATGGAAATGCTCCATATAGTGCTCGCCCGAAGGCTTCAGGTCGACCAGCACAGGCACTTCGCGGCCGAGCTTGTCGAAGGCTTCGAGATCGATCTTGTTCGCGGTGCGGTTGGCAATCGCGGTCAGATGGATCAGGCCATTGGTCGAGCCGCCGATCGCTTGCATGACAACTTGCGCATTGCGGAAGGAGGACTTTGTCAAAAACTCGCTCGGCTTCGGCCCTTTCGCCTTGGCCATCGCGGCCGCAACCTTGCCGCTCGCTTCCGCCGAGCGAAAACGCTCGGCATGCGGCGCCGGAATGGTCGCGCTCATCGGCAGCGACAGGCCGAGCGCCTCGGTCACGCAGGCCATGGTGGAAGCCGTGCCCATCACCATACAGGTGCCGACCGAGGGTGCGAGGCGTCCGTTGACCGCCTCGATCTCAACGTCGTCGATTTCACCCGCGCGATATTTCGCCCACAGCCGCCGGCAATCGGTGCAGGCGCCCAGCACCTCGCCCTTGTGGTGGCCGACCACCATGGGCCCGACCGGAATGACCACGGTCGGCAGGTCAGCGGAGATGGCCGCCATGATCTGCGCCGGCAGGGTCTTGTCGCAGCCGCCGATCACGATGATGGCGTCCATCGGCTGGGCGCGGATCATCTCCTCGGTATCCATCGCCATCAAATTGCGCAGATACATCGAGGTCGGATGCGAGAAGCTTTCGGCGATCGAGATGGTCGGGAACACCATCGGCATCGCGCCCGACAACATCACGCCGCGTTTCGCCGCCTCGATGATCTGGGGCACGTTGCCGTGGCAGGGATTGTAGTCGCTATAGGTGTTGGTGATGCCGACGATGGGCCGATCCAGCGCGTCGTTGGAATAGCCCATCGCCTTGATGAAGGCCTTGCGCAGAAACAGCGAAAAGCCTGCATCGCCATAGCTTGCCAGTCCCTTGCGCAATCCGTCGGTCATTTTGGTTCTCTCTTCTTGTTATTACTTCTTCTCGATGATCCGGCTCATGTCGCCGGCGAACTCCATGCCGCAGAACGAACCGCCCTGGTAGAAATCGCCGACCGGATCAGGCTTCAGCTTGGCCTGCTCCGCAAAGGCGTGCTCGCGGAAATCTTCGGCCTTGCCGGTCGGACGATAGCCGAGATCGTAGGCGCGATGATTGTCCCACCAGGAGCGCTCATTGTCGGAGGCACCATAGAGGATTTCGAAATGGATTGCGGGATGTTCAAGCCCGATCCGGCAGAGTTGAACCAAATCCCCCGGCGTCAGGAAGATCGACAGCCGGCGGTGATCGAGCGGCTTTTCGCCGAAATTGCCGATGCGGATGCAGGTCACCTTCAGCCCGTATTTGTCG
>Ga0210389_10002984_pt1 | contig 13249 bp, 13 predicted proteins | sample IncBWH28OmetaG_FD_160127 | JGI IMG/M metagenome (GOLD analysis project Ga0210389, IMG submission 160127) | Forest soil microbial communities from Barre Woods Harvard Forest LTER site, Petersham, Massachusetts, United States - Inc-BW-H-28-O ...
GATGAAGTACCTAATGAAATAAAACAGGTAGTTATAAATAAATTCCCAAGTGCAGAGAATATTACCTGGAAAGAATATTCAGATACTCAATATCTGGCTTACTTTATTCATGAAGAGGAAGAGGTTGATGTCTACATAGATAAAAAAGGAGAGATTCTTGAATGTGTTACACATTTGAACGATGCAAATGTACCACAGGGTATTAAAGATTATGTAGCCGGAATGAATGATGCAAATCTATATTATGTGTTGGAAACAGATTTTTCAAATGGTGTACGTGTGTATATAGCCAAAGTAAAATTAGCCGGTCAATTATATGAATTGGGCTTTGATAGCAATTTTAAATTGATATCAACAAAATAGTATGAAATAATATCTTTGTTGAAGGTATAAATAAAAATGGTCTTATGTTTATTTAACGTAAGACCATTTTTATTTATACAATAATTCTACTTAGGTCTTATGAATCGCTGGTTTTTATTTTACATACAATAATATTTATGTGTCCAATCTGTTTTTTTAAGAACATATAAAAGTTAGTTCAATAATTGTTTTCAATATAGAATATTAAAGAATGTATGTATTCGTAGCTATACATACTGGTTTGAAATTAAAAGAGAGAAGACTATAGCTGATCGGTGAAGATGACTTTCATCACTTTTTTATTCAATGCATTAATAGAAGATCTTTCTTTAACTCCTAAACTCTTTATGAATGCTCACAGAGCAGTTCTTTAATGCAGGAATGGCAGGTATTTCAAAGGTAGAGTATACATAATTGAAAGGTGATATATGTCACTGATCTTTGGATAACTCTTGTGCGTTAGAGATCACATAAGGATTTAAAAAATAACGCTATGAAAAATTCAAATATAATTACTGTCGTTTTTTCTTTTATATTAATTGCAATCTCTATAGAAGGTGTTCAAGCAAAAGATGAGGTGCCTAACGAGATAAAAGAAGCTGTTATTAGCAAATACCCTAATGCAGAAAAAATTAACTGGAAAGAGTATTCAGATACCCAGTATCTGGCTTACTTTATCGTTGGAGAAGAAGAAGTGGATGTTTTTGTAAATAAGGCGGGAGAGATTGTTGAGTGTGTTACCCATTTGAATGAAGAAAATATTCCACAGGAAATTAAAGATTATGTAGCGGGAATGAACAATGCTGATCTACACTATGTATTAGAAACAAATTTTTCGAATGGTGAACGTGTATATGTGGCAAAAGTAAAATTAGCCGGACAGTCGTATGAGTTAGGTTTTGATCACAACTTCAAGTTAATATCAACAAAATAATATATACCGCTCTTTAGAAAAAAGGTCTTGCATTATAATTTAATGCAAGACCTTTTTTTGTAATCAAAGTATTCTGTTGATTGGTATATTTTACTGTATCAAAATGATTCGGATCTATAGCATGATGGTTTATATAAAACTTATATGGATTAATCACTACGTTTTATTTTCAATTATATAGACCATTTAGATGATTTTTCTCATTATTTAAGACTCATTTTTATCGGATAAACTATCCCGGCAGTTCATTAGTGCTTTAACGGGCCAATAAAGCAGATTTTATCATGTTTGAAAAAGTGACCATTGTCAGTTCTTGTGAAGTGATATATGTCACTGATCTTTAGGTGTATACAATGCGTTAAGGATGGTGTAAGGATTTAAATAACCTATCTAAAAAAATATCGCTATGAAAAATCTAAATAAAATCACTGCCCTTATTACTCTTGTTTTGACTGCCATGTTCTCACAATTTGTTTATGCTAAAGGACCTGTACCAAAGGAAATAAAACAAGTTGTTATCAGCAAATATCCAACTGCCGAAAAGATTAACTGGAAAGAATATTCAGATGCAGGGTATCTTGCATGCTTTGTAGTCGGAGAAGAAGAAGTAGATGTTTTTGTAAATAAAAGAGGAGAGATCTTTGAGAGTATTACGCAATTAACGGAAGCGAATATTCCTCAAGAGATTAAAAATTTTATAGCTGGTATGCACGATGCAAATCTGTACTATGTACTGGAAACTAATTTTTCAACTGGTGAACGTGTATATATAGCAAAAGTAAAGCTGAGCGGAGAGTTATATGAGTTAAGCTTTGACAGCAACTTTAAGTTAATATCAACAAAATAAATGTGGAATGCAATAATATTTCCTTTCAGCCCATTAAAATAGTAATTTAGCCTTACGTTAAATCATAAGATATGAAACGTAAGGCTAAAGTTTTGTTTATACATAAGTATTCATCGGAATGCTATATTTTATTAGGGAAACGGATTTCCTCCAACGAAGAGTTTTGGTGGATTCCAGGTGGGTCTGTCGAAGCAGGTGAATCAGACTTTCAAGGTGCATTGCGTGAGCTAGACGAGGAATTATTTCTTACTCAAGAATATACGCATGTATTAGAAACGTATCAAGATTCAGGTAGTATACCAGTGAGCCTTGAATACAACTCTAATCAGGCGCACAATATTATTTTCTTTGTTGTACTTACTGCATTGAATATTGTTGCACCGCCGGAGATAAAAGACGAGTTTGAGGAAATGCAGTGGTTTAATATAAATATGTTACCTTCTAATATGTCCAGAGAATACGCATTTATTGAAACTGAATTCGTTCAAAAAATCAAACAATTATAGTCTTCTGTAGTAATTTAATGCTGCGTCGGTTTTTATAGCATTCCGCGGGCTTTTAATTCCAGGTATTTGTTAATGGAATTAAGCGGTAAATCTTCAGGTTTGGTCAGAATAGATTGTATGCCGTATTTTTTCAATTCATTTACAATACGTATTTTTTCCTGCATGTTTTTTTTCGCCATTGTCTGCTGATATATTTCTTCCGTATCTTTTGCATCTATTTTAGCAAAATTACTCAGTTCTGTATTTTCGAAAAATATAACAACAAGCAAGTGGGATGTGCTAATTCTTCGCAAGTAGGGAAGAACCCGCTCGAGTGCCTGATAACTTTCAAAATTTGAAAATAAAAACACTAAACTTCTTCCTTTGATCAAGGTTCGGGTAGATTGGTAGAGCAGTTCATAATTCGATTCTAATACGTGCTCTTTTTCTTTATATAGTGCTTCCAGAATGTGCTTTAGCTGTCGGGTTCCTTTGTCGGGTTTAACAAGGCGATTGATGGTATTGCTGAAAGTTAACAAACCCACCTTGTCATCTTTACGCAAGGCCGTATTACTCAACACTAATGCTGTATTAATCGAATGGTCAAGTAGTGTAAGGCCATCAAAAGGCATGCGCATACTGCGGCTTTTATCAATAATACAGAATACCTGTTGCGACTTTTCTTCTTCATACTGATTTACCATTAACTCGCTTCTTCTACTCGTAGCTTTCCAGTTAATTCTTCGGTAATCGTCCCCGCGAACATAATTTTTTATCTGTTCGAATTCGTAACTATGGCCAATTCTTCTCAGTTTTTTTATTCCGAAGTGGTGCGATATACGGGTAAATGTTTTTAGCTCCAATTGTTTCATTAAAAGAATGGATGGATACACCGCAACTGGCTGCGTCGTCTTTATCTCATACCTGCGTTCAATAATGCCTAATTTACTTTTAATGAACAAAAGGGTATTTCCAAACAAATATTCACCTCGAGTGAGTGGTCTTAACGAATATTGTATGTTTTGTTTTTCCTGTCCTTTAATAGTTGATTTAAAGGAAAAATTGCGTTCCTGAAATTGATCCGGAATTTCGTCGTAAATGGTTAAATCGAATGGAAGGCTACTCATATTCCGGATACTCAAACGAATGATATTTTCTGAGCCTAGCGACAATACGGATGGCACTCTTCGCATACATACAAATTGTATCGAAGGACTGAAAATGAAAAATAAGTCAGCGATGCTTATTATCGCTAATATAAGTAGGCATACCTTTGCCGGTATCAATAAGATAGGAAATGGGTATGCTGCAACAAACAAGCATATAATAGCAGATAATATTGCAAAGAATCGCTGCGTTAAGAAGCTATGTTGAAAGAATGATCTCACCTTGGCACTTCTATTTTTTCTATGATCGATTTTATAACACTTTCTGTAGAATCGCCTTCCATTTCTTTTTCAGGAGTGAGAATGATGCGGTGATTTAAAACAGGATAAGCTACATACTGAATATCTTCAGGTATTACAAAGCTTCTGCCTCGCATAGCAGCAATAGCTTTAGCTGTTTTTAATATAGAGAGTGAAGCTCTTGGTGAAGCACCTAAATACAGATCCGGGTGATTGCGGGTATTGAAAACAATTTGTCCGATATAATCCAGCAAGTGTTCTTCAATATGAACTTTTTCAATATGTTCTGCAATAAATATTAAATCATGATACGTTAGTATATCACGTACTTCCTGCGAAACCCGATTGGTAAAATCTTCTTTAAATCGGCGTAGAATTCTTTTTTCTTCCTCAAGTGTGGGATATGTTAATTTTATCTTGAAAATAAAACGATCTAACTGAGCTTCGGGTAATTTATATGTACCTTCCTGCTCAATCGGGTTCTGCGTAGCAATAACGAAGAATGGAAACTGCAGTATATGGGTGATACCATCAACTGTAATTTGTTTTTCTTCCATTACCTCAAATAATGCAGCTTGGGTTTTAGCAGGTGACCGGTTGATTTCATCAATCAGCACAATGTTTGAAAATATCGGTCCTTTATTAAATTGAAATTCTGAATTCTTAACGTTGAAAATGGTTGTACCAATAACATCGGTAGGCATTAAATCGGGCGTGAATTGAATCCGGTTAAAATGCACAGCTAGTGTCTTAGCCAGTGTCTTAGCTGTTGCAGTCTTTGCTATTCCCGGAACTCCTTCAAGCAACACATGTCCGCCTGAGAAAATACCGGCCAGCATCAAATCAATCATTTCATCCTGACCGATTATTACTTTATGTATTTCATTCTTTACACGCAAAACCATGTTGTTTAGCTTGCTGTATGAATCATCTGGTGTGAACGAAAATGTATCTTCCATTAGTTATGTAGTTTTTGATAGATGAATTGCATGTTTTTATAAAATGTATGAAGGTCTTTGGTTTTCATATCGTGACCTGGAACAGTTATTCTTTTATAATCAAGTTGTAATGCTTCATAACGTTCAGCTGGTATGCCGGATTTTGCTGCTAACCATTGAATAGAATCAGTATCTTCCAGATTTACACTAATGCCGTATTTTTGTTGAATGGAAGATAAGAATAAACGCATATTCAATTGCACAAGCTTTCTATGGTTTCCTATCTGCGCATATAAGCGCCCTGTTGTATGAACATATTCAATGCTTGTATTTGTTATGGTTTCTATAACCGGTATAATGCGTTGTTTTCTTTTGCTTTCGAACAAAATATAAATGATCGTTGTCGAGAGTAAAAGATACCATGCCCACCGCAAAGCTTCTATTGATAAAATGTATTTTAAATATGCCGTAGGACTATCCGGCCCGTCTGAATAGTTTTGCAATCCGCTCACTTCATCCCAGTATAACTTTCCAGGAGATAAAACGGAAAGAATCTGTTTTGCATGATTAAACGTTTTGGTTTCTTTCAGTTGAAAATTAGTAAACAGCATTGGAGTTGTATATACATATAGCATGCCTTTACCATAAGGAATACTTATTAGTGTATTCATAGAATCTCTATTGTCGCTGCAAAGTTTGGATAAAACAACACAGCTTACATGCAGCTGGCTGTCGCCATATATTCCCAACCAGTGATACGGAGAAACAGTATCTTTGCCTATCCCAACTTTAGGGTTTTTATATACATACTCTTTTGGGCTGTTTGCTAATGGTTTGAAAAGAGTGATGTGAACTTCTTTGTCATCTATATAAGAAAGGCCTGCAATATTAGTATCTGCAACAACACTATCGATTTTAATTGTATCAATAGAATCTAACTCATTATCTTCATCAAAAAAATCTTCTTCGTGTTCTTCCTCAACCGGAGGATCTACGGAATGATTTTCAGTATCTGCATACAGACTATCCGGATATGAACTTGACGATGAGCTTTCGGAATAAAGTGTATCTATATAGCTGTATGTAGTGTCAATAGTTGTGATTACGGTAGCAGGAGTCGTTGTTATCGGATAAATGATTGAATGTTCGGTTGAGTCAAATTCAAACAGGCCTCCATGCTTTAACAGATAACTAATGGAATAGGGAAGTTCTTTGGTTGCAATAAAAGCCGTATTTCCATTTTTTACGAATGTAAACAATGCTTCCTGATCTATATTGTTCAGATATAGCTTAGATCCTATAAACATATAATTGTTACCGATCTTAGTTGTATCAACAGGAAGGTCTTTATGTAAAGATTTAATAATTATTTCTGTTTTATCTCCGTATTCATCTTTCAATAATTCTTTTATTAAAAACAGACCGTACGGGTCCTTGGAGTTTTTTGAATAATGTTCCTGCCAATTAATATCCTTTTTAGAATAGATTATCAATAATACTACTATGCCTACTATTGCAAGCGTTACACCTATTATAATCCAAGCCGTTGTTGATTTATTTTTCATCGGGCTTAGGGAATTGATTGTTAAATAATGTGAACTGGCTTTTTGCTACTTCAAAAACAGTTTCATCCGGAATAAAAGTACCATACCAGGTAGTTTCGTAAAAAAGGGTTAAGTTGGAAAAGTCCTGTATGCGTGGGTCTGAAGAAAATTCGGATACGTACTTGCTATTTGTTTTGTCTTTTTCCCATTTTATAAATCCATTCAAATGCAGTAATTGCAACGACATAAGGTAGTATACCCGGATAGCATTTCGCATATCTCCATCTGAAACATATTTATTGAGAAGCTGTTGTAAAGGCCACTCAGATATATTTTCCTCTTCTAAATTCTCTTCCGTTTCTATCTCAATAAGTGATTTAGATACGCGGGCATTTTTATATAAAAGGGCAGGGATAAGTTTTGCAATTAAAAAAGCAATGACTCCTATGATAATTATAAAACCTATTATTTTTAGAATGGGTGCTAATGCTCCGAAATCCCATGCTATTGGCTGTTGGGGGGGAGCTTTTTCTTTTTTTTCTTCTTATTTTTTTTTTTCTTCTTCTGAATAATCTAAACCGGACGATATTTCTTCCCACTTTTTTTCATTCAGAGAATTCTCCGGGTAATTTTTTTGAGGTAAAGCAAATCCTGATACACTGTTTAACCAGAATAATAAAGAAATAAGCAGAATTAATATTCTATGTATCATGCTCTATTTCCAGGTTGAATACATTTTAGAAGTAAGGCCTTGCGCATACTTGATTTCTTTTAAGCCGAATGCGCTCCACATCGTTCCATACATGCAAAGTGGTAGCAAATAAAAAAATCCGCCGTAGTAAAAAATAACATCAAATATAATATACATCCATCTGAGCAGTTCAGCATCAACGTCAAAATTGAAAAGAATAAATTGTATGAAAAAATAGGTGAACGGAGATTCAATGAATAAATAATATAACGCCATACAGCCGCTCAATAGAATGAATAAACCAACAATATTCATGTATTGTTTGGACATGTAGTCGATACCGATAGAAATAGCGCGCCAGTAACTTACATTTTCTGTTATAGATACCGAATAGATCAATAGTAATGGGGGGGTAATTAATGCAAATGCGATAAGAACTAATACTGTGCTGGGAATCCAGACAATAGGATAGATAAGGAGAGCTGTAATAAAAGCTTTGTAATAATTTTGCAAACTAAATGTAAGAAGTTTAACGGAATTCGAAGCCGTCATTTTATGAATGTTGAATCCTACAAAAAACAATAAGACAGAAAGATTAAATATGTGTAATGCATGAACGTATATCGGCAAGTCAAATTCAAAAAAATACGTAAAGAAAAACCATTGAGTATAATCAATATATTCCGGTAAAAAATCATGCAGGGCAATGCTTATAATAGCTATAGATAAAAGCAATATGGTGAACGATATTTTAGCATATGAAAAGAAATAATGATGAAACATGGAAAAAGAATTGCGTATTAATTCCGTGTGCGTTAATATCTGTTCGGTATTGGGTGTTGTAAAGTCGTTACCGATTACTTTAGTTTGTTTGACGGCATCTGAAAACCCTTTTTTACTTTTTATATAAGGATAAATTATGAAGTAGCTGATTATAAATAATAAGGAAAACAGAATGAGTATAAACCGAATACTATCGGGAGTTTGAGTAAAGCGGGTTAAAAAACTTTCAATAATGGCTGCAAAAATAGTAATGGGTACTGTGCCCATCAATAATTTAAAGCCATGCATAGCAGAGCGTTGAAAAGCTTGTAAACGTGAATAACTTCCAGGGAACACAAGGCCACTGCCTAATCTGATTCCGGCTGCGCCTGCTAAAACCATTCCGGACATTTCAAGTGTACCATGCAACCATATAGTTAAAGCTGATTCAACAAAGAGATCTTGTTGCACAAAGAAGAATTGAAAGACTCCAACCATAATACCATTATAAAACATAATGAGTATTGATCCGATGCCCAAAAATAATCCGCTTGCAAAGGTCATGAAATCGACTCTTACATTATTAAGTGTGATTCCCATAAACATATCCGTATTCTTGGAAGCTTTGTAAACAGCCATAGGATCGCCATTCTTAATATTCTGGAGTGTCATATTTACGTATTCATCACCCAGGATGAGCCGGACAAAATTGGCATCCTGGATTGCCGAAAATACACCGATCGATACAGCAAGGACAAATACAAAGAAACTAATGGATAATTCTTTTTTTGAATCCCAAACGATTTTAGGTAATTCTTCTTTCCAGAAAAAAACAATATCAGACCAGCGCGAACGGCGGCTCTTATATATATTGGAATATACCTGTTGGGCTAAGTTATTTAAATATAAACGTACAGATCTATTCGGGTAGAATGTACGGGCATAAGATAAATCATCGCTGATTTGAATATACAAATCACTTAACTTATCAGGATCTTTTTGATCCGAAGCTAAATGCTTTTCTAAATCTTTCCACTTTTGTTTATTTTGCTTAATAAAAAGTGATTCTTTCATTTAAAAACAAGTAAATTCATCCAACAAAACAACCACCTTGGTTTTACCTTGAATAATATCAAGGAATTACCAATAGTAGAAAAACATTTTAAAAGCACAAAATTTATATAACATAAAGATACATTTTTTATGTCAAACATAGAGATACAAACTACACAAAATGTTGCCATTGATTATGAAGCTGCCTCACTTCGTGATCGGATCATTGGTTGCATATTAGATATGATTATTGTATCTGTCTTTTCAGGTATTGTATCTACCTTGGTATATGCGATTACAAACAGTCAGATTATCTTATTTCTTTTTTTAGTACCTATTGTTGTATTCTATAGTCTTGCATTTGAGGTCTTTAATAACGGCAGGTCCATAGGTAAAATGGCACTTGGTATGCAGGTGGTACGTTTGGATGGACAAGAGGCCCGATTGAATGACTTTCTGACCCGATGGGCATTCAGAAGTGTAGATATTATTTTTAGCTTAGGCAGCCTGGCAAGTATTATGGTTACTATTACTAAAAATCATCAGCGCTTAGGTGATCTTGTTGCCAATACGGTTGTTATTAAAACAAAGCCAACATATATTATTAGCCTTGAAAATGTACTTAAAAAGAAAAGTGCCGAGGGGTATGAACCTGTTTATCCACAGGCAACACAGTTTACAGAAGAACAGATGCTGGTATTGAAAAACACCATCGATCGATACCAGAAATATAAAAATGATGCACATACCGAAGTCGTATTGTCTCTTAGTAAGCAAGTAGCAGGGAAGATGAAGATTGATGAACCCAAGAAGAAAATTGAATTCCTGAAGCAGGTTCTGAAAGATTATGTAATTCTGACCCGATAATAATTCGCACGTGTATCCGTTCAATATAATACATTGAACAGCCAATATTTCCCTCTTATTTAGAATGAGCAATGCATTAAAAGCCGTAGGACTGGTTATTTTAACCGCTATCTATATTCCTTTATCGGCACAGATTGATACGGTTCGGATTTATGTGAATGGATTAACTTGTTCGAGTTGCTCGAAAGCAGTAGAAGAAAAACTGGTGCTGGTTTCGTTTGTGAAGTCGGTACGTATGAATTTAAATTACAATGAAGCAACGGTATTGGTTGATTTTTCAAAGGAAATAGATTGGGATATATTAGCAAAAGCGGTATATGATGCAGGCTTTTCAGTAGGTTCATTTTTTGTTCCGGCTTGCGAAAAAGAGAATTACTTATTAAACGGACTTTCATGCATGGATAATTATTTCTATGTTGGAAGTGATAAGCGTTCAGCCTCTACGATGCAATACGCACTTGTCGGGAAAAAATTTATGGATAAAAAAACATATAATTTCTGGAAGAATAAAATTCCGATGCCGGCCCCCAAATTTCCGACTTCTACTAAACATTACTATTATTACTGATGCCGATTAAGTCAATAGCATCGGCTTTACTATTTATGGTAAGTTCAACACTGTTTGGGCAAGAGTTGTTTCCACACGCAGAGCCGGCTTCAACAATGCCAAAAGGTGTTTTTGGTACTCGATTTTTTTACGACCGTTATAAAGAGCAGTCCTCTAACAGAATTAAAGAAAGTTATCACTGGAGGTTTATGTATGGTTTAACATCCAGATGGACTGTTATGACTACAATTGGTGTTTCAAATCACCATTACAAAGAATTTCCAACCGATGTACTTCAATATTTTTTCAACCATCATCTTAAAACATATCCGGCAGCGGGCTTTGCACTGGAAGGAGTGAATGTCTATTCTAAATATCGATTTTATTCTCTGGATAAATATCATCAGCATTTGCGCCTGGCAGCCTTTGCTCAGGGCTGTAAATCGTTTGTCGCCCATGACGATGCAGAACCCACACTCATGACTGATAATTCTGGCTATGGAGGTGGTATTATTGCAACCTATCTATATGAAAAATTTGCCGCTTCGGTAACAGCAGGATATATTCATCCGTTGTTGTACAAGCAAAGCAATATTGATATTCAGTTTCAATCCGGCAATTCTTCGTATCTCGAATTATCCGCAGGGTATAGGCTTTGGCCATTGGAGTATGCTTCTTATTCAGATATTAACATAAATCTTTATTCGGAGTTTACATTCAAACAGTATGGAGCTGCACGTGTATCGCAATACGGACAGGTAATAGACTTTGCGCCATATGCATGGAATAATCCGTATACATACAATGAATTAAAAGCCGGTGGATATATTGACGGACGTTTCTCTGTTCAGTTTATCAGCAACTCCAACAGCCGTCTGGATGTTGGAGTTACTTTAGCATTAAAGAACCGTTCGTATACATATTGGTCACCTATGTTCTCTCTACAGTATCAGACCTATTTTTATCGTGCTAAAAAGAACCAAAAGAAAAAACCGCTGACACGATAATTGAATTATTACATCAAGTCTTCTTCTTTTTTGAGCTGCCAATCCAATACAAATGTTCCAAAAGGCAGGAGTGAAGCCACAAAGGCCCAGATTGCCCGTCCGGTTTTCCATTTCAGGTAGAATATGCCCAGAGCAATGGCTGTTATGAAAAGAAGAAACAATACGCCATGTGCCATACCTAAATATTTAATACCAAGATGCACGTCGATTGTTGTTGTTCTTTTCAGAATAGAAAGTGTTAGTAAGATCAAATAAGAAACGCCTTCTGCAACGGCTATGTATCGAATTGTTTTAGAAAGGTTTTTCAAAGATTGAGGATCGGTAGCTTGCATGGTTTATAATATCGTAGATTGTTGTATAAGATAGAAGTTATTTTGATGAACAGCTCTTAGTTTTTGTATGTTCAACACAATTTAGGCATTTTTTTATTCGAGTAATCAAATTCGTATATTGCTACTCGGGAAAACATACTTCTCAATTTCAATATCTATCCCAAATATGAATAGTAAGTCAATTTTAAAGAAAATAATTAAGGTATTTGCATTTTTTCTGGTGTTCTTGGCTATTCTATGTGGTATTTTTTTATGGATGGTTGCATTAAAAGAACCTGTTATTGTAAATCAGGCTTCTTATCAGGCTATAAAAAGAGATTCAATTAAAGATGGCTGGGTGTCCGGTAATAACTGGATTCATAAAAATGAATATGGTTTATATGAAATGTATGTTGAAGGAGCTCCGTATCAGCGCGGGTATGTAAACGGGTTATTGTCTCAGGAATTGGTTGTTCGTCAGGAAGATTATTTTGTTAATAGGCTAAATGCGTTGATTCCATCTTACTTTTATCAGTTCTTTTTAAAACAGATAGTGGTTTGGCTGAATAAAGATTTAGATGAAAATATTGCCGAAGAATACAAAGAGGAAATTTACGGTGTTTCCAGATTTGCTTCTCCCCAATACGATTATATAGCACCGGCTTATCAGCGAATGCTTAATTATCATGGGGCACATGATATAGGGCATGCCATGCAGAATATGAATCTGGTAGCTTGTTCATCGTATGGCGTGTGGAATGGTTATACTCCCGATAGCAGTTTGCTTATAGCACGAAATTTTGATTTTTATGCGGGGGATGATTTTGCAAAAGAAAAAATGATCCTGTTTATCAAACCGGATAGCGGATATAAATTAATGATGATCACGTGGGGAGGATTTACAGGAGTTACTTCAGGAATGAACGAACATGGGCTTACTGTTACGTTGAATGCAGCTCCTTCTGTATTACCTTCACATACAGCTACTCCTGTCTCCGTTATCTCAAGAGAAATTTTGCAGTACGCAAAGAATATTGATGAAGCATTTAGAATTGCATCTAAATCAAAATCATTTGTATCTGAATCTTTTCTGATTGGTTCAGCATTGGATCATAAAGCTGTGTTGATAGAGAAAACTCCGGATACCACTATTTTATATACCGCCCCAAAAGAACAGATATTAAGCACAAACCATTTTCAAAGTGATTTTTTTATGAAAGATCCAGTCAATATTAAACACATGGAGGAGAGTGCAACGGTTCATAGATATGACCGTTTACAACAATTGTTAAGTAGAGAGAAAACGTTTACACCTGCATCATCGGTTAACATATTGCGTAACAGATATGGATGGAACGATACCAATATCGGTCTTTCCAATGAGAATACGGTTAATCAGTTGGTGGCGCACCATTCAATTATATTTCAGCCTGAAAAAAAACTGATCTGGATCTCTACAAATCCCTATCAAATGGGTGCTTATCTGTGTTATGA
>Ga0210389_10002985_pt1 | contig 13248 bp, 8 predicted proteins | sample IncBWH28OmetaG_FD_160127 | JGI IMG/M metagenome (GOLD analysis project Ga0210389, IMG submission 160127) | Forest soil microbial communities from Barre Woods Harvard Forest LTER site, Petersham, Massachusetts, United States - Inc-BW-H-28-O ...
GCCGGTGCCGTCGCGACCAACTCGAACTCGTTGAGGGGGACGCTCCAAAGATAGTCGCTGAATGGTGTTGTCACCTGGACCGGCGGACCGCCTGCGGTGATGAACACCTGGTAGAAGTTCGCCCCCATGGACCGCGCATGCTCCCAGTTGATCATCAGCGGCAGCGTGCCTCCGAAGGGAGAGTCCTTCACCTGGAAGAAGTAGGTCGGGTCGGCGGTGGTATCCGCGTATCCATTCGGCAAGTGCGCCGCATCGGCAGGCACGAAGCCGATACCCAGTAGAATCGGACCGGCGGCCGTAAACACGGATGAGGTAAGATCCACCTCGGCGACCGCCGTCGCGCATGCGATCAGCAGTTGGTTGGAGGAAAGCACGGCGACACTGTAGGGCGCCGGCGAGGTAGGTCCGGCGAGCGGCGTGACCTTGGCCGGGGTTGTGGTTAAGTCGGCCTTCAGCACGGTGCCTGACGGGTTGGGCTGCGGGAAAAGGATCACGCTCTCCCCCGCGTCCGCAAACGTCAGATGCCGTGGCCCGTTCAGGCCGCTGGCAATCGTCTTTTGCGTATTTGTCGACAGGTCAATACGGTTGATCGTGCCGGCGTCGCTGCTGACGTAAAGGAACTTACCGTCGCCCGTCGCCAACACGCCCCTGGGCGTGCCGACGTTCAGCACGAGGGTCTTGACGCCAGTGCCAAGCGTCACCCGCCAGATACCACCTCCGGTAAACTCCGCCACGTAAGCAAAGCCGTGCGCTTCGTCCAGCGCAACCTGGTCGATGCCGTTGAAGCCGGAAGCCACCACCGTGGCCGCGGCTCGGTTCATGCTGGATAAACTGACCCGCAGCAGTGTCCCTGGGTTTTCTGTGATGTAAGCATGCAGGCCATCCCGGCTGAGTTCGATATCGTGCGGGAAGTTATATCCCGTGCCGAGAATAGTCTTCGCATGAGTGTGAGCGTTGACGGCAATGATTTGCCCTGCGCCATCATCGGCGACATAGAGCTGATCGGTTGTAAGGCGGTAGGAACAGCCACTGAGATCAGCAAATCCGGTGGCGATGTTGGTGGGCACGGGGAGCGGCATTCTGAGTGTCCTTTCGGCGTCCCCCGATTATATGTCGGATATTTCCGACCCCCGGTTCGCGAAACACACAAAGCGGGCGAACAAGTACACTCAGCGACAGGCGGACGCTTTGCAATCACCCGCTACGGGAGAAGTCCGGTTACGTGGTAAAAGGCCAGTCGAGCTATGCTCGACCGAGTCTAGCTATGCTCGACCGTACAGGCTGTCAGCCCGTACTTACATGGCATAGGCGGAAGCGTGAACGTGTTTGCGAAAACGGCGCATGTACGCGTGATTTGGTGGTGAATGTCTCGCAAACCTAACCTGCATTTCTCACAGCCCATGCGCCGGGAAGAGTCCCGGCGCGGCAGGCACGAGTGCCTGCGCCACGGTGCCGAATACGCCCTGTCGTACGGCATCGCGGCGCCGACATCCCGGGGCTAATCCTTGCCCGCAACTCTCGGACCGGGTCCGGGACGGTTCCGGCGGGTCGGCGCGTTGTGGATCATGCGCGCTGCGCTCGGCCGTACAGGCTCAAGTCTTTCCTGCGATTGCCGGGTCACCCTTCAGGACGCGATTGACTTCAATGGTGAACGCGATGACCTGGCGTCGCTGGATCGTCCAGTTCCCACTGCCGACCAGGATCAGATCGGCATTCTGCTTCAGGTCCATCAACGCGCGGGGCCCAATCAGAGTGGCATATGTCCAATTCACCGTCAGCAACAGCCCGGACAGACTGAACAGAATGCGGTTCATCATTTCGTTCCATCGCAATTGTCTCTTACTGCGCCAGTTTTCGAACCGCAAGTGAGGCAAAACGCTCCCGAAAAAGCCGGAATCGCGACTTGCGCCGCGTGTACCTAAAACGCGTATTTCAGCGAGAGCTGCAGGATTCGCGGATCTCCGGACGCGCTGCCGGGCGCCGTGATATCGCTTGTGATGCGTCCGAAGTTTGAGGCATTCAGTGTGTTCACCGGCGTACTGAAATTCACCCCATTCAGGACGTTGAATGCGTCGACCCGAAATTCGATCGTGTGGTTCTCATACAGCACGAACCGGCGCGAAAGGCTGGCGTCAATCTGAAAGTACCCCGGGCCGACGAGGCTGTTGTTTGGAGAGTCTCCGAACGTCCCCGTGGCGGGAGCAATGAATGCCGCCGGGTTGATCCAGCAGTTCGGACCTTTGGCCGCACAGTACGGATTGGTGCCGATCTGATTCGGCCGCTGGCCTCCAATGTTGTTCAGAGCATTATCGACGCCGGTCGAAAGGGTGAAAGGCGATCCGGAGTGCAATCCAATGATGGGAGCGAGCTGCCAGTTACCAGCGATGGCTTCCACCACCCGGTTTCCAAACTTCGGCGATTGGATGACTCCGGAGATGTTCAGCAGATGCCGGATGTCAATGCCCCCGCAATTGCCGCGGTCGAAACGCCGATTGCTCGGATTCGTGTAAGAGCCGCCAAGCAAAGTCGTCACCGGATCGGCAATGCAGTGGGACCAGGTGTAGTTTGCGAGTACGGTGAAGTTATTCGACAGCCGGTGGTTCAGCGAAAGAAGCATTGCCTCGTAGCTCGCCGTTGCGCCATCGTCCAGTGCCGTGATGTTGCTGATCAACGCACCCTGTCCAGGATTCTGGAGACTCAGCAGGCGCCGTGCAGCCGTATTGGTAAGCGATGAGCAGGGGCTGTAGCTGACGCCGTTTATTACGCAGCTTGCGCCCGGAATGTATACCGAAGGATCCTCCGAAACACCAGCCCACATATGGATGGTGTTGTTGCCGAGGTAGCTTGCCGTAGCCAGCCAGTTGCTGCCGAACTGCCGCTGGACCGAGAAATTCCATTGATCCACGTGAGTGGTCCGAAGATTGAGCGGGACCGTCAGGTAGCCCACATTCGCGGGAAATGTGATGTTCTTGCTGATGACAAACGGGAACGGATTACCCCCTGGGAAGCCCTGCCATGGATCGGCGAATCCGCCGACCGGGGTCGGAACCGTGACCACGCGCCCCCACGGAGCGGTGCCGCCGTAGCCGTCATAGAACAGCGTGGGCGGGAGATCGAAGAACATGCCCCATGAAGCTCGAATGATCATCTTCCCGTCGTTCTTCGGATCGTAAACAAGGCCGATACGCGGAGCGAAGTTGTTCCAGCGGATATTGTTCGGACGGTTGTTGGTGTTGAAGCCGGGATCGCCCGGATATTCCACGCCCGCGGGAGCGTTGGGGTAAACGGTGGAGTGGACGTTGTTGACGAAATTCGCGTAATCGAAATGAGTGACGCGGCCCCGCTTCAGGGACGCCCCGATGTAGGGTTCCCAGCGGAGACCGTAATTAATTCTGAGTTTGGATGTGGCGCGCCAGCTGTCCTGCGCGTAGAGGCCGATGTATTGGTGGCGCTCGTCATCGAGGGTAAGACTCGACTGGCCGGCCGTGGTTGGCAGCCCAAGCAGGAAGTCGGCCATCGGCAGGTTCGTGATCTGCCCGGTGAAGTTGAAGCTTCCCCCCGAAGTGCCAAGGAACTTGCCGTTCTGAATCGGGCGTATGTAGTTCACCCCGAACTGCAACTGATGATTCCCGCGCAACAAGCTGTAGTCGTCGGAAATCTGATGGCTCTGGGTGGGCAGGAACGCGGCGAATGAATTCGCTCCCGCGCTATAAAGGGCCCCTGTCACGGTGATGTACGGGTTGCTCGGAATCGGCGGCGGAGTCATGTTGATCCCCAGATCGGCGGCACTGAAGAGAGTGATCTCCGGCTTGTTGATGGCGGCGCGGTTGAAATCGAAATGCAGCGTATTAATCGTGGAAGGATTGATGACCCAGGTGTCGCCCAGTGCCACGGAGTTCACCAGATTGTCCGGAGAGGCGTTCAGGATCGAGAGCGGATCGCCTCCAGTGAAGCTCGGCGGCTGGAACGAATGCGTGGCCAGATAGCGGGCGAAAACGGTGTGCTTGTTGTTCACCTGCCAGTCGATCTTCATGACGCCGAACTGCTCGGAAAAATTATTGATCGTGCTGTAGCTGGTTTGTCCGCAGATATTGGTTGCCGCCGGGTAGAACGTCGTCATTTTGAGGGCAACCGTGCTCAGCAGGGAGGCCGGGACCATGTTGTTCACGAACGGAGCCTTGAGTGTGATCTGTTTGCCGCCGTTGCACGCGGGCGATGCCAGATCGGTGAAGTTGCCCAACAGCATGTTCTGCGTTGGCACGAAGCTGATGCCCGTCGACGCATCCGATTTCTGAATCGTGTCCTGATAACCGGCAAAGAAGAAGAGCTTGTTTTTCACGATGGGCCCGCCGATGGTGCCGCCGAACTGATGACGCCGCAGCGTATCGCGAGAGGTGGCGAAGAAATCGCGGGCATTGAAATCGCGATTGCGGATGAACTCGAAGGCGTCGCCGTGGAAAGCGTTGGAGCCGGATTTGGTCACGATGTTGACGGCGCCTCCGGCGTGCTGCCCGTACTGGGCCTGCAAGGCGCTGGTCTCCACCTTGAACTCCTGCAGGGCGTCGGGAAAAGGAAGAGGGAGACCCGCGCTGTTTACAGGATCGTTGTGGGAGACACCATCCAGCGTGTACGTGAGGCCGTCGGCAGGACCGCCCGCAACGCTGATGGCGACTTCATTGGGGTAGTTCTTCTGCGAAATCAACTGGCCCGAATTGGCAAAAGGTACAACGACCGCAGCTCCGGATAACGTGATTAACTGGGTTGGCAGCCGCCCGTTCAAGGGCAGATCGTTCACGCGCTGCTGGTCGATGACCTGGCCGACGCCGCTGCTGTTGGCCTCGATCATCGCTGCGGCAGCCTGGACGTTGACCTCTTGACTGACCGAACCGACCTGCATGGTGACATCGACGGTCGGACTGGATCCCACCTGAAGTACAATCCCGGTCTGGTTATAGGTAGTGAAACCCTCCTTCTTGACTTCGATCTTGTAGGGGCCGACGGGAAGGCTCTGCAACAGGTAGGCGCCGTTCGATCCCGTGGCGGCCGTACGGATCAAACCGGTGGCCGTCTGGGTCGCCGTTACCTGGGCGCCGGGCACGACGGAACCGGTTGAATCGTGGACTGTGCCGCTTATTTCGGAAACCGAGATCGCCTGACCGAACAGGCTTGCGCAGGACAGCCCACAAGCGAGAACAAATGCAACTCCTGACCTCATGCCTTTTGTTCACCCCCCAATCGCGAATTTTGGCAACCATCATTAGATCAGAGCTTCATGGCCGGTACCAGGCGTGGAGTTGCGAACGCCGGATAGCAAAAGACGCGATTTCGAAGTGCGCTCGTGGTGAGGGATGGCGGTTGGATTGTAGTTCCGCCCGGATTCGAGGCGAGCCCGTCTTAGAGATGGTTAAACAAGAACCAGATCACGATTAAAAACATCGGCACGCCCAGGAACCACGCGATTCCGTATTTCATTTGATTTCCTCCTGCTCAAAGATGAGCACCAGGACCGTAGCAGCCTTAGTGCCAGTGTGTGCTTGCGCCCGGGCGCCAGCTGTCGAGCGCGCTCGGGGGAGCTTGGCGCTTTCCGTCAGCTCGGGTTTTTTCGGTACCAGAGGTACGCCGAAATTTGCATATAGTCATAGGACCAAGTGAGTAGTCAGGCACGGCATGGACTCCGTACAATTGAGCTCAAACATGACCCCCTGTGGCCCGAACTGCGGGGGGCATCGACCGGCTCCGAAGCCCATACTCTTATTACCAGGCGGAGCCGGTCAACAATCGCCCTCCGCGTTGGCTTCCATGTCGCACCTTTTAGCGAGAGAACAGTCTGTGGCCTTCTCTAGTAAGATCGCAGGCCAAAGGCCTACGCTACAAAGCAGGCGTTTCAACGATTCGAGCAAATCCTTCGAGGATGGCTTCCTTATCCAGTGAGTTGGTATCGATCACATGGATTGGGCCCGGGCCTTGCGGAGACCAACGTGCTCGAAAGCGTTCGGATGGCGCCCCGGCGAAAATTGAGATTAATGGCGTGCCAGACGCGGCAGCGGCGTGCTGTCCCGCGGAGTCGTAGCCCACGTAAAGATCCGATTGGGAGATCAGCGAGGCGAAACCAGCGAAGGAGCCTTCCCAGAAACGCACGCGATCGATGTATCCCGACGCCTCGGCGGCCGCGCTGACGCGCCGGGCTTCCTCGCCTCCCACGCCGCGATCGATCCAGATCGTGCGGAATTTCTGACCAAGGGCGCAAATCAGTCGCGATTCGAAATCGCCGGGGATGCGCTTGCTTTCGTTCTCGCCAACACCGAGGCTGACGGTGACGCGCGGCTCGTAGCCTTCCATCTGAACTGGCGGGGGCGCCATGTACGCCTGCCCCGACGCGCCGAACGTCTCCTGCAACCAACCCTGAGTGAGCGCGGTCAGATTCGAAGCAAATTCCGCCGTGCGGCTGGGGAAATGAAAATAGTGCTCCGTTTCGCAGACCGGAATCAGGCCAAGTTGCGTGATGCGCGAGTCGGGATCGACAACGATTCGGCCAGGACCTTCGAGTTCACGGCGCAGGCGGTACGCCATTTCGAGGCGGGCAGGCACGGGTCCGGACCGCGGATATTCCGCTTCCAGGTGGGTGATTCGCGAATCCGCCACAAAAAGTTCGGCCGATTTTCGATTCCCGATCAGTACGATAGCCGCGTCGGGGAAGCGCCGCTTCATCGCATCCAGAATGATGCTGGTGATTTTGATATCCGCGCCCAAAGTGACGCGGGAGAGCACATAGACGGTATGGACCTGGTTCGGAACCACAGGTTTCACCTGCGGCTCCGCAGGAATCCAGGCGCGCATCAAGTACTCGTATGCGGCGGCCTGGGCGGGCTCGAACGAATCGGCCAGAGATTCGACAATGATGCGGAAGAAAGCGTCCGGTTGGCTTTGGCCCAGATCCCAAATCACAGAATGCGGCGGACGCTCCCCGCGCCGCAGTGCCTCAAGGACCTCTCTACACGAAATACTTGCCGACAATCGGTTCCAGCTTCTGCAGAGTGTGTGCAGGCACCAGCGCCTTATCCGTGATCAATGCATGCGCGAGTGCCGACCCGCATTTGCAATTGCGCTCGGCCGGCATGGCTTTTACGGCACGGGCGACCACGTCGCACGCATTCGCGGCGTTCTGCTGCAAAACGCGCAGGATATCGGTGACCTGAACGGCATCATGATCCTCGTGCCAGCAATCGTAGTCGGTCACCATGGCGATCGTGACGTAACAGATCTCAGCCTCGCGCGCGAGTTTGGCTTCCTGAAGATTGGTCATGCCGATGACGTCCATGTTCCAGGAGCGGTAGATATTCGATTCCGCTTTTGTCGAAAACGCGGGGCCTTCCATGCAGATGTAGGTGCCTCCCCGTTTCACGCTGACGCCGACTGCGCGGCAAGCCGCTTCGGCGATATCGGAAAGCTGCGGACAGACGGGATCGGCAAAACTGATGTGGGCCACGAGGCCGTCTCCGAAAAACGTCGAGACCCTACCCCGTGTGCGATCGAAAAACTGGTCGGGAATAAGAAAATCGAGCGGACGATGTTCTTCCTTCAACGAGCCTACAGCGCTTAAAGAAAGGATGCGATCCACGCCGAGCGTCTTCATGCCGTAGATGTTGGCGCGGTAATTCAGCTCGGATGGGGAGAGGCGATGTCCGCGCCCGTGACGCGACAGAAATGCCACTTCGTGTCCATCGAGTTCCCCCACGATGTAGTTATCCGAAGGTGCGCCGAATGGGGTGGTGATGGAGACCTCGTGTGCGGCGTGGAAACCCGGCATGTGGTAAAGCCCGCTGCCGCCGATGATGCCGATCTTTGTGCTCAAAGGTGTTTGTCGTCCTGAATGATTTCCCATAGTACGCCACCAGTGCTCGCAGGATGCACGAAAACGTAAAGATGCCCGCCTGCTCCGCGTTGGGGATGGCCAAGCAGACGCACACCAGCGCTTTCGAGGCGGCGGATGGTCTCAGGCAGATCGGGTACGCGCATCGCGATGTGGTGGATGCCGGGGCCGCGCTTCTCCAGAAACTTCGCGATAGTGGATGTGGCATCGAGCGGCTCGAGGAGCTCAATGCGCGCTTCGCCCGCAGGCAGCATGGCGACGTTGACCTTCTCGTGTGCAACAATTTCGCGGGTCAACACCGGGATGCCAAGATGCTCCGTATAAAACGGGAGGGCTTCATCAATGGCGCGAACCGCGATGCCGAGATGGTCCACTTCCCAGCGCGGCTCCGCAGGAAGGTGATGCTTGCGCCGGCGCATCTCCAGATCGGCCAGCAGTTCCACAATACCTGTGCCTTCCGTGGCGATCGTGCGATAAATAGCCGGCGGCGCCGCGAGCATGCTCTCGATTTCGCGCTGCGTCTGTTCGACGCCGGGCCGGTCGGCCTTGTTGATGACGAAGATGTCCGCGATTTCCATGACACCGGCTTTGATCGCCTGAATGTCATCGCCCATTCCGGGAACGAGCACGACGATCGTCACATCCGCCAGCGCGGCGATATCGATTTCGTCCTGACCCACGCCGACCGTTTCGACCACGATGAAATCGAATCCGGCGGAGCGAAAGAGGCGCGAGAGCAGAGCGCTGGTGCGTGCGAGCCCGCCGGTCGCGCCGCGCGTAGCCATGGAACGGATAAAGACGCCCGGATCGGCATAGTGGCGCTGCATGCGAACGCGATCGCCGAGGATCGCGCCTCCGGTCGCGCGGCTGGAGGGATCGACGGCAATAATGGCAACCGTTTTACCTCGAGTGCGCAACTCGGCGGTGAGCGCGTCGACGAGGGAACTCTTCCCTGCCCCCGGCGGTCCGGTGACTCCGATGATCAGTCCCTCGCCGCTGGGCAGATCCTGCGGATAAGACGCGCCGTTTTCGATCTGCGTGGCAAGGCGTGCCAGTTCGCGAAAATCCATCAGTCTTTCAGAAGCTGGCGAGCGATCACGAGACGCTGGATCTCGCTGGTGCCTTCGCCGATAGTGCAAAGCTTGACGTCGCGATAAAACTTCTCGACCGGATAATCCTTGATGAATCCATAACCGCCGTAAACCTGAACGGCCTCGTTCGCAATCCAGGCCGCGGCCTCGCAGGCAAACAGTTTCGCCATGGCCGATTCGCGCGTGACACGCTTTCCCGCGTCGATCATGCTGGCTGCGCGATAAGTGAGCAGACGGGAGGCGTCGATCTTCGTTGCCATATCGACGAGCTTGTGCTGAATGGCCTGGAATTCCGAAATCGGGCGGCCGAACTGTTTGCGCAGCTTGGAATATTTCAGCGCGGCGTCGTAAGCCCCCTGAGCCATGCCAATCGAGAGGGCCGCGATCGAGACGCGGCCGCCATCCAGAATCCTCAGGCTGTCGATGAAGCCATCCCCCTGTTTGCCGAGCAACTGACTCTGGGGAACGCGGCAGTTGGTGAAGATGACCTCTCCCGTCGCGCTGGCGCGCAGACCGAGCTTGTTTTCTTTCTTGCCTGGCTGAAAGCCCGGCGTGCCCTTTTCGAGAATGAATGCAGAGATGCCGTGCTGCTGCGAAGCGCGGTCGGACACCGCCATGCCGACGCATATGTCGGCATAGTGTGCATTCGTGGTGAAGGTCTTCGAACCGTTCAGGACCCAGCAATCGCCCTCGCGGACGGCAGTGGTGCGCGTTCCTGCCGCATCGGACCCGGCTTCAGGTTCGGTCAGCGACCAGCAACCAATCCATTCGCCGGAAGCCAGTTTCGGCAGATACTTTCTTTTCTGTTCTTCCGTGCCGGCCTTGTAAATGTGATTGGAGCAGAGCGAGGTGTGGGCAGCGACGATGATGCCGACGGAACCGTCAACCCGCGAAAGTTCCTCGATGATGATGGCGTATTCGATGTAGCCGAGACCCGCCCCGCCGTACTCCTCAGGGAAAATCGCACCCATGTAACCGAGTTGGCCCAGCTTCTTGACGACTTCGAGCGGGAAGATCTGGTTCTCGTCCCACTCCATGACGTGTGGAGCAATCTCTTTGGCTGCGAATTCGCGCACTTCCCGGCGCAGTTGCAGCTGCTCCGGTGTGTATTCAAACTCCACAATTCGATTATGGCCTGGCAGGGTGCCGGAGCCCGTCAGATGACGCGTTCGCCATCCAGATAAACGGCTTCGATCTGCAATGGCGCGGTGTTCCGGAACACAACGAGGTCGGCGCGATCGCCGGGCGCCAGACCCTGCATGCGGCCTTCGAGACGTATCAGCCGCGCGGGGTTAGTGGTTGCGGTTTGGATGGCATCCGCTAGCAGGACGTCCGCAATCCGTATCAGATTCGAGATGGCGCGGTCCATCCGCAAGGCTGACCCGGCGAGTTTCGAGGTGCCGGCCAGGACGACGCGATCGTCGGATGTTAGTTCCACATCCAGTTCGCCGAGCCGAAAATGGCCAGGGGGCATCGCGGCGGGGGCGGCGGCGTCCGTGACGAGAATGGCGCGGTCAATCTTCTTGGCCCGCAGGGCCACGCGCAAAAATGCATCGTCGAGATGGTGTCCATCCACGATGAAACTGGCGCTGAGACGATCTTCGGCAAGCTGGTCCATCAGGACATTCGGAAATTTCGGCAGCAGTTTCGGCGCCGCGTTGCCGAGGTGCGTCGAGAGCGTTGCACCCGCGTCCACCGCAGCGGCGATCTGATCTTTCGTCGCGTTGGTGTGGCCGATGCTGACGACCACGCCGGCCTCCACCAGTGCCGCGACGTAGCGAGGCGTCTCGGGCCAATGCGGAGACATCGTGACCAGACGAATATTGCCATCCGTTGCTTCCTGCCAGCGCGCAAACTCGTCCAGGTCGGGGGGACGCACCCACATTGCGGGATGAGCCCCGCGAGGCCCGTCTTCAGGACCGATGTGCGGACCCTCGACGTGAAAACCCGCGATCACACGCCCTCGCGGCCAACCGACAGTGGCGCTCCGGAGATTGCGCAGGCAGGTGCACATCTCCGCGCGCGGTCCGGTGATGATCGTGGGAAGGCACCGCGTCACCCCGGTTGCCAACATGGCATCGAGAGCCCGACCCATGTAGGGTGAACCCGGGTCATTGAAATCGACCCCGGCGAACCCGTTCACCTGAAGGTCGATGAGCCCGGCGGCAACGTAAGGAGCGTCAGGTTGAGATTCCGTGGGCCGCACGGAGAGTATCGTTCGTTCGAATTCAACCGTGACGGATTCCCCGGTAACGGCGTGAATGCCCGAACAAATCATAGGCTCGATGTTTTATTCACAGTCGGCCAACAGGCTTCCCACAGTGATCCGGCGTAAACCACAGGTAGCAAACGCAAACAAACCTGTTGAAATGCGAAAGCGGGTGTGCGAATTCGCTGGAAACGTCAAACTATCTCACGATACAACAGGGTAACGGATTGGCTGGCGCGTGATTCCGGCGGCAGATCTCTGGGGGAGATGCCGGAGCGGGGTTGCGCGCCCAGTCGTCTGCCCGCCGTCGGATACTTTCAGTATCGGCAACGTTCCATTGAAAGACATCAGGCAGACCCCGCGTGAATTCGCCGGGCAACTCGCGAGCCGCGCAACTGACATGCTGCGGCAACAATACAGGGTTATTCTGTGGACGGTCACGACGTTCACAGTCGTGTATCTGATCCTGCTGCCGCCTGGAGGGGACATCATTCAAGGCATTGCCTGGGCGGATCTTGAGGCGCTCAACAGGCCGTTCCCGGGTGTTTTGTCTGATCTCTTTCTCCCGCGCGGTATCGGATACAAGGTTTTCCTCTGGTTCTCAGAGAGCCTGTCACGTGCTTTCGCAGGGGAAGCCTTGCGCTTGAGGATCTATCTCTTCAATGCGATCTTTATTGCCTTGGCTGTGGGGCTGCTTGCAGCGGCATATCTCGCGTTTCTTCGGCGCCGCAACCGGGAAGAGATGGACCGACGCCTCTCCCTGCGCGACGGTGCGGAAACCATTGCAGTCGCGATCATACTGTTCCTGCCCGCTACAAGAGCCTGCTGGGCGAGAGACACCCAAATCGCAATACTGCTGTGCCTCGCCGGAATCGGCTTGGCATTGTCCTCAGCTGCGTCCGCGCAATGGTGCAGCGGCGCGATTCTTATCCTCCTGTTCTCCATTAAGGGAGTAACTGCCCTCGATTTCCTGTTTGTGCTGGCAGTCGTCATGACCTCGGGTGAACAAAAACGTATTCGCCGGGTAATCATAAGCGGAGCTGTTGCAGGCATCGCTGCGGTGTTGATCTTCACTACGATTCTGCGCTCCGAGTTCAGGGATATTCTGTTGGCCGCACAGTTTCGCCAAATTGCAGGTGCCCGTCTCTTTCTTCCAAACGCGCTGCGATTCGCGCGCCATAACCCGGCGGTGCCGGCGGCACTGGTCGCGCTCGCAATGTCGGTTTTCCGGTCGCGCGCGGTCCCTGGACCGAGCCGGAAGCTGATGGTCTTCGCGATTCTGGTCTGGCTGATTCCGCTGATTGACGTATTCGTCCAGCGGGAGTACTTCGAGTACCACTACGAGGAATTCATTCTTTCCTCGTGGCTCTGCATCGCCTCACTGTATTTGGCCCGCGGCGGAAAATGGCAGGATTTCTTCTGCATCCAATCTGAACCGCGCGCGAAGGGAGCGGTTTTGCTGGCCTGCTGTCTCGGTCTGGCCATGATAGGACTTTCGCTGCGCAGCCGGAGCGGGGAGTATTCGCTCCCGGCAGCAGAGAGAGACCTCTCTTGCAGGCTGCGATTAGCGGAGGAAGTGCGGTCATTGGTTCTGAACGCGAATCCAGGAATGACTGAAAAGGATAGAGCGTTATATTTGTCGAACTGGAGCTATGGTATGGGTTTCAGCAGCGCGCTCCGCATCTTCTTCCCCGTCCCGCTGCAACGTCAAAACACATCGACCCCGGCGGCCAGGGAATTTGTCAATTCGATTCTGGCCTATGAAGGACCGGCGGTGATCGCTGAAGCTACGATCTCCAGTCGTCCGGATATCTCACGGGTCGGTCAGTACCTCCGCGCGAACTACCAACCCATCACCATCGCGGCTCCCTGCCATACGCTTCAGATATGGCTTCGCGCGAAGAGATAAACGCGCTCTCGGACCCGGCTATTTCGCGTTTCCGCATTTCCCTCCCGGGCAGCGGTTATTCTCTTCGCAAACGTATTCGAAGATCCCCATCTGATCCCAATCAGGATGCAGTGTCATGGTGAAATCCTGCGACCACGACTTGGTAAAGATCTTGGGATCATCAATCGTG
>Ga0210389_10002986_pt1 | contig 13245 bp, 11 predicted proteins | sample IncBWH28OmetaG_FD_160127 | JGI IMG/M metagenome (GOLD analysis project Ga0210389, IMG submission 160127) | Forest soil microbial communities from Barre Woods Harvard Forest LTER site, Petersham, Massachusetts, United States - Inc-BW-H-28-O ...
TAATCCTGCTCGACAGACGGCAAAACGATCTGTCCCGAACTTTTTTACCCTGATTTTTTCATCCAAATGAAAAAATACCCCTTTTGGTAATTTCGGAATCGCTGCGGGAAAGATTGCGTATGCTGATATCTAAATTTTTTTCTTTAAGAATCTCTAAAAAAAATTGAATTCTTCATTGCCCTTGGCTTCAGCCAACGGATTGCGATAGGTTGAACGTTTTCGGCTTTAGCCGAATAATTTAGCGTCCGGGCATTGCGGCAATTTTGGCTAAAGCCAACATCTTACACCCAATATCCCGTTGGCTGAAGCCAACGGCAATGAGCTTTGGCTTGTAGCAATTTCCCTGAATCGCTTTCATATAATTTCTAAAAGTTGACAAATCTTTCCGCTCCCATTATTTCAACCCCAATTTTCCGAATAGTTTTACTACTTCAGCGTGGGGTACTGTTTCGCCGTTATCAGCTTCGGCCAATCCTTCTAAAACATCATTTTGCTGCTCCGCACTTAATTCATCAAACCAGTCAACTTTTCTATCTGATAAAAAGGCTTTTATATCCATAATAAGACCTTCATCTTTCGTATCCATAATAGCCTGCAAAATGTTTAGCTTTTCTGCTTGTAAATCCATAGAATTGAATTGAATAGTAAAGTATCATTTTCGACTACCAAATTTAGCAAAGTTATTTTTCACGGCCAGGGCGACATAATCCAAAGGCCAATGGCTTCGGGCACACAAATGGCTAATTTGTCAGAATAATTTTAGTATTTTTGTTATATGGTAATAGAAAGAACCGATAGTGAAATTATCTTCCGTTTGCCGGCCGATATTGATACCACGGCGCTTCAGCGGATAGTTAACTACCTTAAATATAAGGAGGCTATCCGGCAAAGTCAGGGCTCGGAAGAACAGGCAAATAAGTTGGCAGATGAGTCAAAAAAAAGGTGGTGGGCCGAAAATAAACACAGGTTTACCAAGTGAAATTAGTAGTTGATACTAATATTGTATTTAGTACGCTACTTAATCCCCGCTCTACTATTGGGGAAATTTTGATGAGTATTCAAGATGACTTTATATTTTTTGCACCGGAACTTCTTAAGGACGAGTTAAAAAGATATGCGCCAAAAATAGCAGCCTACTCCAAACTTGATCAAAATAACTTATCTTATATAGAAACGTTGATTCTATCGACCATTAATTTTGTGCCTGAAGAACTCATCAGCGATCAATCGTGGGGTCAGGCAATTACGCTAATGAAGGACATTGACGAGGATGACACTCCATTTGTAGCACTCGGAATTGAGCTTGGCGCAAAATTATGGACCGGCGACAAAATACTCTCCAAAGGCTTGGCTAAGAAGGGGGTAGACTTAACTATTACAACGGCGGATCTGAAAAAGGTCATTAAATAAAAGGCATTAAAAAATCAAATGAAACCTAAAGATTTTAAAGATCTGAAAAACGAGTTAAAGGAAGCTTTTCGAAATATTTTAAGCAATTGTTATACTGAGTTTATCGAGGTAGATATATCTAATGCGATTGGACAAATATTTACAATAAACGCTTTTTACGGCGAGCAATATATAAACGAAAATCGAAGGCCCATTGAAGATGTAAATATTGTTCGGCCACTTATGAGTTTCCAAGCAAGCGGTACAGACGGGATCTGGAAAAACGAAATTTTAGACATTAACAGGTTTTTCAATACAAATGACGAAGTTTTTAACGAGTTTTATGAAATGGGTGAACGGCAGGAACTTAATTCTCTGACCGCCATTCTGAAAAAAGGTTTAAATCATTCTTTACCAAGGAATGTCGATCAATCAACTGTCGATAGTTATTTTTTTATTAGCATTGAAAGCAGTATACAAGGTGGAAATCAATTTCTAAGAGAACTATTAAATGAGGGAATTGCCACAATTGGATATGAAGATAATTCCATATCGGTAGGCTGTTCTCAAAGTGAGCGGACAAAAATTACGGCTTTGGTTGATGGAGGTCCCGTTAATTTAAGAATTCCATTTGATAAAGTAGATAATTTTCAGACCTTTCAGAAAGAGACCGAACAATCATTAATAGATGAAAAATACATTTTCGTAGCAATGTCTTTTCAAAATAGTCCTGAATTGGAAGATACGTATTCAACCATACAAAGAACCATAAAAAAAGTCAGAAAAGGACTTAAATGCGAGAGAGTTGACAACATACAAGATGATTTTATTATTAATGATAAAATCATTGATTGTATAAAAAAATCAAAACTTTTAATTGTGGACCTTACAGGAAACAGACCCAATGTTTATTATGAATTAGGCTACGCAAGGGCATTAGGTAAACAAGTAATACTTTTGTGCAGAAAAGATGAAAAGCCTCATTTTGACGTGGTTAATCAAAATACAATATTTTATACTAACTCCACAATGTTAGAAAACAGTCTGACTATCAGATTGAGAGCATGTTTTCGCTAATTCCATAGTGCAAATAGTTATTATTACCAATCACACCATCATCACATAAACGACAACGAATTAGCCGTCGGTACATGCGTAGTTTTTATACCGGGCAGTTTTTCCCGAAGCCAGTTCAGCATAAATTCCGATCCGGCTTCTTCGCTGGCAATATGGCCCAAAACCACCAACGAAATATTATCGCCTTTGGCCAGGGCATCGCGCACATATTCGGCTGTCTCCCACTCCTGTATCTCGCCGCATATCAACACATCGGGTTTTACCCGCTCAATAGCCTGTATCTGCCTTTGACCTCCGGCCGCGCCCGGAATAAACAATACGCGGCTGCATTTTTGATCGGGATCGCCTACGTAGCGCACTTTATCGATGATCAGCTTTGATTTGGCATGACGGATCAATTCTTTTAGCGGCACGGAAGGCATGGTAAGGATGTTGATTGTATCCTTATCGGTATATTTCCTCCAACCCAGTTTGTCCAATACACCGATGGTAACGCCATCCGGCACCAGGCGATGAATATAATCGTGGTTTCGCCATATAGCTATGCCATGTTTATCTATAAGCTCCCGTTTAAACTGGTAAACTTTATCATCCTTCAGCCAATCAGTTTCATCGGGGTGATTGTAAAATGTGGGTTCATGAGCGATGATAAAATTTGCGCCCAGGTCGATGGTATTGCGGATAGCCGCGATCGTCGCAAACATCGTTGTTACAATACCCTTCACCACCGTATCGGGGCTGCCAGCCTTAAGCGTATCCACGGTTTCTTTGAGCGCTCCTCCCGGAACATCTTTAATAAACAGGTCCATAACCTGTTTCACCGTATACTGTTCCTGTGGTTTCAGCATTTCTGTTGCGTGGCTTAACAGCGGCGCAGCCAAAACCAGTCCGGCCCCAATTGTCGAAACATCATAAATGAATTTTCTGCGCGTAAACCCGGATTGGCCGCCGGCAAGGTATTTTACAGGTTTCATCGTTGGTTAGGATTAGTTCTTTTAATCGAAAGGAAAGCTTATTTAAAGTTAAGCAATTATTATTGCAGATATAACTGTTTAAAAACAAGAAATTAATCCTGTTTCAAAAAATCGTTTGCTGTAGAGACGCAACATTTTGCGTCTCCCGCTGACAGGTAAACATCTGACAATTGTAGCCGTTGGTCAAAGGCGCAAAATATTGCGTCTCTACAATTTCCCAACACCCATTTAATTCAAAGTTATCAAACACACCGCAAATGGCTTCATCTCAATAATACCTCCATTTATCACCGACTGAATTGGCGCATCATCGCCGGAGCGTTCGTCAACCGCGCTGATTTTGGCCTCGTTGTATGCGGCGGGTACTTTTACCTGGACGGTTTTGTTTCGTTTGTTCAGCATCAGCACTTTTTTGCTCGCGCCATTTACAAACGCCTGTGCGGCAATATCGTCCCCGGTGTTGGCATCAACATCCGTCGCCACCAAAGTGTCCCCGGCTTTGATGTTGCCCTTTATCATTTTTAAAACCCAAAAACGGGCGTTGGGCTTGCTGTTTACATAATTGATCATGCTCACATCCGGATATTGCGTTGGGAAACCAACCAGCTGCGACTCGCCGATCACATCGATACCGGCCTTTGTGAGCCCGATAAAAAAGTAGGCATAAACGCTGGCCGAAAGGTTCCAGTAGGCCTGCGAAATAGGCTGGTTGCGCATGGCATCGCTCACAAAGGTACCGAGTTCGTCAATATCCGTTTTGGTATTGGGTGATAACCTTTTTCGAATACTTTCAATATAACTTACTGTATTTAAAAAGGCATCCGCCTTATCAAATAACGTGTATTCATAAGCATCAAATTTTTGCTGATCATTGGCATTGGCGTAACAATGGTACGATATCATATCAAGCGGAATGCCCGGCCTATGATTTGCCGGGTTTAAAAAGTACTCAAACCATTCAGGTTTTTCAAAAGCAAGCGCCAAACCGACGAATTTGGTATTTGGCGATACCTGGTGAATGGCCGTTACCATTGCGTCATATTTTTTGGTATAGGTTTCGGGCGTATTATTATGTTCATAATCAGGCTCGTTAAAAACCTCCCAATACGGAATATCGTAATGATAGCCAGATTTATGGTATTTTCCCATCTCATCGGTAAACCCGCCTTTGGTATACCAGCTCACCAGCCGCGCATAGTAATCCGTCAGCTCTTTCATGGTAGTGTCCCTTAGCTGTGTGCCGCCGCCGTAATCCCAGTCGACCTGGTTTGGGTCTTTGGCATATGGTACGGGCTTATCGGTTTTGTACATCCATTGCGGTGTAGTACTGAAATTAATGATGACAGAATGCCCTTTGGTTGCGTCGAAAAAGTCGATCGTCATCGGGTCGATCAAGCTAAAATCCCACGAAGTTTTGCCGCGATCGGGCGCGTCCAGTTCGGCAACTACCAATTTAGGGTAAGGGAACCAGGGTACATAGCGCACATAATCGGCGCCCAAATCTTTTAAAGCGCCAAAGGAGCCATCGTGCATTGCAGCGCCCCTGCGGAGCATCGGGTTGCCGACCACCTGCAGGGTCGGGGTTGATTTGGACACCATTAATATATTGTCCCACTTTACATCAAGCGACGGCCCCTGCGCCATGCAAACCTGCAGGCCCAAAAGCCAGCAGGCAATAACTGTAAATCTTTTCATTGGGTTTATAATTTGGGTTGATGAAAGGTATAAAAAAATCTGGTATTTGCGGGTTTAAATGCGGGATTGTTCGAAACGTTCTCCATCCCTCTTTCCCGCTTGCGGAAGAGAGGGTGGTCGAGCAGAGCGATGACCGGGTGAGTCGACGCCGAGCGACATTACCGTCAATGCATTAGCGTCAATGCACTGGCGCCAATGTCCGCCGGGTCGACTCACCCCGACTACGCTTCGCTGGTCGACCCTCTCTTCGGCTTCGCCGGAAAGAGGGTAGCTGCAATTATTCTTATTTTTCGAACACCCAAGGTTTGATGTTCGTAAAGACGCAAAATATTGCGTCTCTACAAAGATTCAACCCACCTTAACCGTCTCTATACCAAGCAGCTGCCCTAATTTTACAATCTTCGATGCAATATGCCCTATGCCTACAGCGCAGTGATGCGCCGGGCCGTGTGCGTTCCATTGTTCAACATAATTCTTTGCCCCAATGGGGAACCGGTAACGGCTATTGGTATTGCCAATCTCAAGGATAGGCCCCGGCACGGACGCCGCTTCAGCAACCAGCAGCACTATTTTGCCATCGAACGTTTCAACAACGGACAAAAGGGTTACATCGCCATGTTTCACCGACATTTCAACCGAAAGGCCCTTCCCAACTTTCCCATGATAAACCTGTAAGGGCTTTACTTTTATCTTTCCTTCGGCTATCGCTGGGTGGCATGGGCCATCGTGCCCCATCAGCACCACATCATCTGCATAATCCATGGCATAATATTCGGTAAAGGATCCGCCGGCCCCAAAGCTATCCATGATCTTCATGGCCTGGGCGTTTTTTATTTCATATTCCCCGGCAACCGGCACTCCGTTCGACGTAAGGAGGGAACTACCCAATATCATCGAGCTCATGGTATCTTCATTCAGCGGGTTACCGCTGCCTTTGTGGTAATAAGCTATTGATCCGAGGCCATACTTTTGCACCAGCCGGTCCATCGCCACGGAAGTTCGGGCGGCACGTTTCAACTCATCGTGGGAACAATCCGGCTGTATCTCAAAACGTTCGGAAAACACACCCAGTTGTTCGTCAATTTCTTCGTCGCTTACCTCAAGCCGCAAGGCGGATAGCTCATCCACCTCGATAATTTCCATATGGCCGCCAAAAACCGCACATTGAAGCGTGAGGTTTGAATAAATATCAAGCATACCACCATAGTAGTTACCCATCAGTCCAAGCCTGTTATAGGATAGGATATGAGCAACTTTTGCGGCCGATATCCAATCTCCCACCTCTCGCCAAACGGCGGGATCATTTAACGTACCGGTGACCTGGTGGAAGGGAATATTTGCCCGCCTGAAAACATTTGCGATCTCGGGCACCGCGCAGGCCGAACAATAAGCAAGCCATTCACCCGTCATGGTGGTACGGTCGTTCAACTGGTTGAACCATGCATAATCAATCGCCGCATCCGGCGCCAGGTTCAACACGATAACCGGCACTTTTGCCTTTTTTATAGCCGGCAATACGGTAGCAGATAAGGCGTAAGTGGTTACATATAAAAATATCAGATCAACCTCTTCCCGCCTGAACCGGCTGCCGGCTTCAAATGCTTTGTCGGTAGTATCTATTAAACCGAGGTTAACGATTTCGGCCCCGGAACTTTCCAGTTTTTTTGCTGCCTGGCCGATATAGCCGGTCAGGCGCTTTTCCAATCCGTCAAACTGTTTCCAATAAGCTTCAAGGCCGATGCCAAAAAGGCCGGCTTTAAACGGAGGGGTTGTCGTTTTTTGAGGGATCATTTAACGATAGATCTATTTAAAGTTAAGGGATTTATATTTAAATCGGCGACTTAATAGGTATCCTCCCTGGCCAAATAATCCGCCGGTTCTAAATTTCCACCAAAACTCTTCTTTAACTCCGACCATTTTGAAAATTGGTATCCGGAAAAGAAATTAAGATACCTAACGTCCGTAAATCTCGTCAGATCAGGGTTTTTAAATTTAGGGTCGATGTTGAAGCCGACTATCTTCCCATTTTTTCGCTCCTTATTAAATTTAACCGTCCAGGTTTTAAAACTTCTCACACACCAAATATTAAAACCGCTGTCTACACTCCACCAATCATTGCCGCTAAATTTGCATCTGGCCAAAATATCCCGGCCTTTTATCAATGAGTCCTTACCGACGAAAACATTATGGTAAAAATTAAACCTGCTATTCTCGCTTTTATCAGAAAAACTGATTGCCGCCACTTTTTCATTGTACACAATATTGCCATAAACTTTACAATTGTAAAATTGCTTAGGATCGTCGGAACTGTTCCAGATATATAAGCCAGCCTGTGAATCGGAAACTGTGCCATCATTTTCAGTAATATTATTCCTGATAATATTATCGTGCCACGGACTTGCACCCCAATATTGGAACATGCAATAACCGCTCCCCTGGTTACCATAGCTATAACAATCTTCGATAATTGAATTTGTAGTGCCCCCATCCAGGTCAAACCCTCCCCCATCTGCACCTCCTTTAGATGTTTTGTTGTTGTATGACAAGCAATGCTCAATAAATACGCTGTCAGCTTCATAACACCATATACCAACCGGCCCGTTGCCAATACGGGGCATGTCCCAACCATTGTTTGTAGCGGTACAATCTCTGATCGTTACATTGGTACAGTGCCCAACTACAATACCATTGCCGCTATGGTTATCCAATTTGGTTGGGTCGCCAGGGTTGTTTTCAGCGCGGCAGCTTTCAATGTGGACATTTCGTGAAGCTTTTTTGCTGTCCCCTTCAACCGTTATGCCAGCCGAACCATTGTCATGAGCGAAAATATTGTCGCAGCCTACATCCGATGCAGAATCTATCAGTAACCCCGATTTTTGAAAGCCGCTGATGTCAATGTCGCGCACCCTGATATTTTCGCTATTCAAGATAGCCAAACCACTTTCATGGTTTCCATTTTTCCTGCCCAGGCCAACCAGTTTCAAATCAGAAATCGACACATTTGTAGTTCGGTATAGACTGATCGCGCGGCTGCTGTCACCATTAATGGTGGCTTGCCCATCGCTATAGGATGATACCCATATACTGCTGTCGACTTTTCCCACATCGCGCGAATCAAGGACAATTGATGCTACAACAAGTGAACCCTTAAATGTTTCGCCCCCTTTAAAGTAAACGGCGGTGCCTGGTTTTAATCGAAGACTGTTGATTTTGCGAATGGTTTTAAAAGGGGCCGTTAAAGTTCCCGGATTGTTGTCATCTCCCTGGTTACTAACATAATATTGGTGGGACATGTGCACTGCGCGCTTTCTTCTTCTCGTTTGCGCATCACAGTTGTTGAAAATAAAAAAAACGGTAAAAAAAGACACAACCAACAAAATTGGACAACTACGAAAATTCATTATATAAATGTTTACAACAAAAAAATATTTGGAAAATATACGGATTTTAAAAATCAGAATTTTATAAAAGCACTTACCGAAAGCGGACAGTAATTAGTATATTTATAAGGCCTTTTTGCCCTTACAATGACCCTGCACATTTTCACTATCAGCATTACACTTTTACTGCTGGTCTACCACCAGGCTACAACCCTATTGCCGCTTTTTCCATGGAATGACGTCGAAAATACAGCCGGAAAGAGCTCCTGCTCGAAGCGGGCACCAACGGTTTGCTGATGGGAACAGGCGCGCTGTGCGTGATTATGGGCAATAGCGGCTTTTTTTACTGGTACCCACTCATTTATTACCCCTTCCTGTTCAGCGGCGAACTTTTTCAATGGTGGCTGCCTTATTTATCGGAAAAGTTTGCAAAATCAAAAGCCAATTTTGATTACGAACATTTGTTTGGCCGCACTACCAGGCTGATCCTGCACAAAACCGGCAAACGAACACCTGATGCCAATCATATCGTCCTGCATTTGATGACGGTGCTGACCATTGTAGTGGTTTACCTGGACAGGCTCGGTTAAAAAGATGCGATTTGATCAATGTTTCATCAGTGTGCTATCACTTTCAATCCGCAAACTTTCCTTGTGTATCGCATTCATCAGTTCGGTAATAAATTCTGCAGATAAGCCTTCCTTTTTACCCGCCTCGATGCTTTTGTCCAACACTTCCTTAAACCTGGCTGCCGCCAGCGGCGGGATATGGTTTTTGGCTTTATAAACGCCAATAGCCTGTGCTATTCTTTCCCTTTCCCCTAAAACCTTCATCAATTGGTTATCCAGCGAATCGATTTTTACCCGGCCTGCGTCCAGGTCTTGCTTGGTGTTGACGGTCATTTGCTGCGCGGCGCAAACACTGCAACTGAGCAAGCCGGCCATAAATAGGGCGATGGCTGTTGTGTATAATTTTTTACTCATCTCGGTTTATATGGTGTTCCTTACGCATTTAATCGGTTTTTTCCGAATCTAAGTCGTTAAAATTTTGAATTTTGAAACATACATCAAGTGCAACTACCCTCTTTCCGCCGAAGGCGAAGAGAGGGTCGACCAGCGAAGCGTAGTCGGGGTGAGTCAACCCGGCGGACATTTGCGCTAATGCACTAGCGGTAATGTCCGCCGGGTTGACTCACCCGGTCATTGCTTCGCTCGACCACCCTCTCTTCCGCTTCGCGGGAAAGAGGGGCTGGGAGTGTTTCAGCCACTCCCTGTTTTCAATTTACCGCCATCCTCCAAATATATCCGCAATCTTCAAAAGCGATTGCTAAAATTAGCTGATTAAAATTATTTTTACTCAATTAATCCGATATTACCATCCGAAAATTTCAAACCCGCTACAAATGCATAAGCACTTTAAAAACCTTTCGCGACTAGTATTAATTTTGGTAACTTTTGTATATCAAACATCAAAAGCAAATCAATTATTTGCACAAACTGTTGATAATAAGGCCAGCCTGTACCAGCAGGCAAGCGAAGTTTCGGGCCTGATCGTCCAGTACGGGCAGGATATGAATGCTATCCGGGATTTTTATTCGCCTTATACCGCCATTAACGGCTACGAAGACCAATCTGTACAAACCTCGCCCGAAGAAAGAAAACGCCTGACAGACATCGGCAACGATTACCTCGAAAAATTAAAAGCCACTGATTTCGACAGCATGAGCATCGACGGGCAGGTAGATTATATTTTGCTGAAAAAACAAATTGTTTTCGACCTGGGGGCGATCAAACTGGATGACGAGCAGTACAATAAAATTACCGCCTATATTCCCTTTGCCGATAGCATTTACAGCCTGGAAAAGCAACGCCGCCGCGGTATTTCGCAGGATGGGCCGACAGTGGGCAGGCAGTTGAATAACATCCTGAAATCCCTCAATACTTCAAAAGTTGCGTTTAGCAATGTATCCTCTATCGATATGCCCTTTGCCCGCAAAGGCAAAGCGGCCGTGCTTGGTTTAAAGGCGCGGTTAAAAAGTTATTACGATTTTTATATTGGTTACGACCCCAATTTTACCTGGTGGGCGCCAAAGCCTTACAAAAACCTGGATTCTGCTTTAACCATCTACGCCAACCTCATCTACAGCAAGGGCAAAGTTAATACCACGCAAAAGCCCGACAGCAGCGGCATCGTCGGTGTGCCGGTGGGGCGCGATGAACTGATGCGGGAACTAAAAGCCGAAATGATTCCCTACACGCCCGAAGAGCTGATCGCGTTAGCAAATAAGGAATTTGCGTATTGTGACAAGGAAATGCTGAAAGCCTCGAACGAAATGGGCTTTGGCGACGACTGGCACAAAGCGCTGGAGAAAGTTAAAAACACCTATGTGCCCGCCGGCAAACAGCCCGAGGACATTTTGAAATTGTATAACGATGCGCTAACCTTTATCAAAGGGCGCGACCTGATCACCATCCCTCCCCTGGCCGAAGAAACCTGGGGCATGACGATGATGACTCCCGAGGCTCAACTGGTAAACCCCTTCTTTTTGGGCGGCAGCGAGATCATCATCAGCTACCCCACCAATACCATGAACGAGGACGATAAGCTGATGAGCATGCGCGGCAATAACCCCTATTTTTCGCGCGGGACCGTACAGCATGAGCTTTTGCCCGGCCATAACCTACAGTATTTTATGAACAGCCGCTACAAAGCCTATCGTCAAATGTTTTATACCCCGTTTTGGATTGAGGGCTGGTCACTTTACTGGGAACTGCTGCTTTACCAGCAAGGCTTTGCGCAAACGCCCGAAGAACGGGTAGGCATGCTATTTTGGCGGATGCACCGCTGTGCGCGGATTATTTTCAGCCTCAATTATCACCTGGGTAAATGGACGCCCCAGCAATGTATCGACTTTTTGGTCGACCGTGTGGGCCATGAGCGCGCCAATGCCGAAGGCGAAGTGCGCCGCTCCTTTAAAGGTGACTACAGCCCGCTTTACCAGGTGGCCTATCTAACAGGTGGCCTGCAGCTGATGGCGCTTAAACATGAACTGGTCGACGGCGGTAAAATGAGCTATAAGCAATTTCATGATGCCATCATCAAAGAAAACACGATGCCGATCGAAATGGTAAGGGCGACGCTGACTAACCAAAAGCTGGACAGGGATTTTGTTACCAAGTGGCGGTTTTATGACTTTGGGAAGTGATGAGCCGGTTAAACTTACGAAGTTTTAAAAACTTCGTAAGTTTTCTCGTCTTCGTATGCCAGCCTTTATTTCACCGCCCACTCATGTATCCCTACCGAATTATCCACCGGCAATTGCACCTCTAGTTTTAAGGGCTATTCCTTCACCTTATCCCACATATCCCGGTTAAAGGCCAGCACTTTTATCACGCTGCCATTATCGCCCTTTGTAAACTTCAGCGGAAAACCGGCCTGCTCATTTAAAAACATCATGTTGCCCAGCGATATGAATTTAATCTCCCTGCCGTCCCACAATTGCTTAAGGGTTAAGCCATCAGCGGTTGCCGTGATTTGCAAAAACGCATCACTCTTTTGTTCAAACTGGTATTTGCCTTCAAAGGCTTTAAGCTGGTCTGCGGTGAGTTTTACTTCTACCGGCGGAACGTAGTTTTTAACTTTTACAAACTGGTGTTCGCCGCCAACGGAAATCAGTGCAATCTCGCCTGCGGCATTTTTTGAAAACACAATAGGTATGGTTTCGTCGCCGTCGTCGTCTTTCATTTCAAAGCCGAATTCTGTTTTTCGCGTTAAAACAATTTGGCGCTCGCCAAACAGTTCCTTCGCGGTAAGCGTATCATTTTTTGCCGTCACTTTAAAATAGGAGTATTCGTTCTCTTTGGATTGGTATAACCCCTCAAAAGCTTTTAATGAGGTAGAATCGGCAGCAATTTTGTTTTTAACCGGCGTTGCATGAACACGGTTGGCCACGGCGCTCCCCAATGTTAGAGCGATTACAAATAAAGCGCCTGCAAGGCTTCTTTTCAGGTTGATCATTTTAAATGGTTTTAATGTTACTGGAAAAATGGGTTGAGTAAAGATATGACTGATGCAACGTTTAAAACGTTACCCGCGATAACGCCATTTTCAGCATTAAATTATTTATAAACCGGGATGCCCTGTAAAAAGGATGATAGCGCCGCAATTTTCCCCAACGGAAAAGGCCTACCTGGCTTTTACACCCCGTAAGTTCCTTCGGCTCATGCTATCCTGTTAATTCTTTTTTCAATAAAGCTTACTTAACCTTATCCCACACATCCGGGGTGTAGGTGATCATTTTGAACACTTTGCCCGAGTCGTCTCTGACAAATTTCAGGTCGAAAGCTTCCTGGATATTTAACGTAAATTAAGTCAAAAAGCATATCCATTGAAAGATTAAGGAGGTTTTGAAAACTTTAAGTTATTGCTTTAAATTAAATTTCGGCCCGCCCTTTTGAGGATGACCGCATACGCCTTTATGCAGGGCAGACGCATTAAAATAATTTTAAGCTTATTGAGGTCAATTTAGAGAAAAAGGGGCATTTATAGAGCAAGAACAGGTAGCGCTGCAAGCGTTCCGAAGCGTTCCATTTTACACACGGAACAAAGTGTAACATTGTGAAACACGCTCATTATCAGAATGTTCCATTAAAAATAAATTGACACATTTTTATAAGTGCCTGATAATCAATTATTACAGGGTTTTGATTTTTTAAATACACGCCCGGAAC
>Ga0210389_10002987_pt1 | contig 13243 bp, 16 predicted proteins | sample IncBWH28OmetaG_FD_160127 | JGI IMG/M metagenome (GOLD analysis project Ga0210389, IMG submission 160127) | Forest soil microbial communities from Barre Woods Harvard Forest LTER site, Petersham, Massachusetts, United States - Inc-BW-H-28-O ...
ACGCGTCATTACGCGCGTCTCGTTTCAGAGTGGATCGGTAGTATTGGCCTGGATCCAAAACGTTTCGGAACGCATTCGCTGCGCCGCACTAAAGCAACTTTAATTTATCGGCGCACCGGCAATTTACGGGCTGTCCAACTTCTGCTTGGCCACAGCAAGATCGAAAGCACCGTTAGATATCTCGGTATCGAGGTGGATGATGCCTTGGCAATTGCGGAACAAGTAGATGTCTAAGATACCGGGCAGAGCGGACATGCTCTGCCCGACCTCCACGGTCCGGTTAGTGCCACAAGCATCACATTACTCGACTGGTCCGACTTGAGTCCGCTATCGGAGGGAAAGTGGACTATTTGTGCTCGGCGCGAGTATTTCGCCTTTTGACCCATCTCGGACGTGGCGCGTGCGAATTCACGCAACGTCGTTGGGATACTGCGCCAATTGTCGGTCTAGAAACAAGCCTAACTAACGTGGTCGAGTAAGCCTTGAGGTGTAGCGCAAACTTGGTGCGCTCCCGCGTCTACCAACTCCTCTTTACTGCCGTAACCGTAAAGGACGCCCACAGCGGTCATTCCATTGTTTCTCGCTGCAATCATGTCGTGGCTTCGGTCTCCAATCATCCTCGCTTGCGACGGGTCTACACGCGCCGTTCGAAGGGCATAACTCAAAAGCTCCGTCTTGTCGGTTCGCTGACCGTCGAGCTCAGAACCAAATACGTGTTCAAAATAGGCTGTCATTTCGAAGTGACCGATAATGCGCTCCGCGTACACAGTTGGTTTGCCGGTCGCGACAAACAGGCGGTGGCCCGATTGCGCGAGCTCGGACAACACGTTTTCGATGCCGGGGTAGATTACATTCTCAAAGAGGCCGATGTCCGCATATCGCTCTCGATATAGCGAGAGAGCTTTGTGGGCTAGATCGTCGCGGTTAAGCAGCGTCTTGAAACTCGGGAGAAGCGGAGGGCCAATGCACCAGGTTAGTTCGTCCGCAGGGGGAACAGCGAGATCAAGCTTGCTAAGGGCATATTGGATCGAGCGGGTCATTCCGAGCTTCGGGTCGGTAAGCGTTCCGTCGAGGTCAAAATAGATTGCGGTCATCTTGGCCAATGCTCGTTGGATGTGCATCGTAACACAGGAGTCCATGTTACTCGGCGCGACACGGCTATGCCCGGCTATTTCGACTGTAGAGAATATGGTTCGCACTGGCTATCCACATACGTCGCGTAGTCGCTGTTTCCCCCACCTTGTCAATGATCGCTAATGGCGCGAAGCGGACGTACGCCCTGACGACGAGGTACGAAATGGTGCCAGAAGGCTGCCACGCCAGAACGAGTGCGTATCATCGAAAACGTTTTGCGGTCGTGAATATCCGCCGAGTCGCTGCCGCGCGAGCGATAGGTGCAATCCTTGTTTGGCGACGCCGCGAGTCGGGATCACTTCCGCTTGTGGCACGAACCTGACCAACCGCGATGTCCGCAAAATTGTCGCTAACGGGGGCAAAGCAGACATGGGCCGGACCGCGCATTTCGGTAGCGATTGACCCATCTGCGACATAAGACGGAAGGCTGACGCTTCAAAATGCCCTCAGCAAAGTGTCAAAACCGATTTCAGTGTAGCGATGACGACGGCTGCGCTGGCTCATTGACTAAGCTGAAGTTCTCAATCGCTAGCGAGCACTCTGCCTTGGTTTGCTCCTTGCAGAAAGCTAATGCCTTGGAGCGTGCTTCGTCGAGACTACGTTCGCCTTGCTGCCAATACGCGCCAGAATCAGGTCCTAAGGCGAGGGCCTTCTCAGTTGGCATCCGAAGGTAAGTCTCGACGCTCTGCCGGTCTTGCAGGGATAAGCGAGCAAGCAGCGGAGCGAATGATGCTGGGTTCCAAGTCGGCAAGCCGTTGGCGCCGAGAAACTTGTCCAATTCCGGCAAGAGTAGCTGCCTTCCGCCCGGCGCGTAGAACAACGTGTGACCATCGTCTCGAAACGGTGGCAGCATGACTAGCTCCGCCTTGCCGCCGGTACCCGTGAACGCAGTGCGCATCCGTCCGACCAGCCCTGGCCGGAACCAGCTATCGTTCTCGGCATAGAGCCATAGCGTCGGCATATGCGCTGTTCTGCCGAAACGGGCAAAGTTCCAAACCAAGTCGGACTCATAGGCTGCGCAGGCCGGGTCGAGATGAAACGGACCCAGATTGCGACCAAGGCCGCCCGAGATGTTGACTACCGCAGAAAGGTGCACCGACCGCCGCGCTGCGAGCGCCATCACCGCGGCACCCCCTGTAGAATCACCGATTGCGAGCACGCGCCCAACGTCCACGTCCGACCGTTGCGCGATGCCGCGCAGCGTAGCTTCCAGGTCGTCCGCGTGGGCTTCGAGATAACGCCCCACGTTTGGCGCGGCGCAAGTGCCAGCGTAATCAGCTACATCCCCGTCCGATTTACCATAGCCACGCCGCATGACTGCAACGGCGAGCCAGCCGCGATGGGCGAGGTCATGCGCCCACTCTCGCAGCCAATCCAGCGTTGCTGCGCGCGGATCGCCGGGATTGGCACCGTGCGTTAAAAGCGCTACTGGAAATTTGTTATTGGCTGGACCATGCACAACCAGCACGTCGAGTGCGTAGTTTCTATCGCCGATCGTCACAGGGAGCCGCGCGGGTTCCTCAAGGACGCTCCCAGAAGTCGCCTGTGCCGAGGCATGATGAATGCCGACCCAAAAGGCCAGGGCGACGCACAACGCTTTCGCAGTTACGCCAGACTTCATGGTACCGCTTTATCTTTGACGATGGGTTGCCGAGTGGCAATCTATCCTCGTGTAGCTTGCCTTATGAAGGCGCGTCGGACTTGTCCGCACGTCGACTCTTCCGAATTTATGGCACGCCGCCATTAGATCAAGCAAGTGCAGTACCTTCGGCGCGCAGCCTGGTCCAACAATCCAAAACCACTTAGCCTGCAAAAAACGGGCTTGAATCTCGCGCATGTCGCTTCATGGCACGTTTCGGCCGTAGCGTAGTGGTAGCTCCATGTCCGCTGTTGGGGGATCAACGGACCTTGCTCAGACGCGGCCCGAGGTCTGAAATTGACCCAGAGCTGACTATTCCCGGCGTTAGCCCTCTATGTTTTCTTGCAGCGTTTGCGGCGGGCCACGCATGGCAAGGTGGTGACCTCTATCGACAGCACCGCATCGACAAGATCGCTCTGAGTCAGCTGACCAACCATGAACGGCCTGAGCCGATCGCCCATTCGCAACAGCGCAAAGCCGTAGCTGCTCGACATCAAGGCAATGGTCGCCGCCTTGATCATATTATCGTCAGGATCGTCGAGCGTCGCGGCGACGAGACTCTCGAAAACCTGATAGCAAGTCCCGGCGGCTTTGATCAGCATCGTATCGAGCGGGCGGGCGTTGAACAGATCGGATGCGAACATCAGCCGGAACAATTGTGGCCGCTCGTCCGCGAACGCCAGATAGGCGCGGCCCGAGGCATGAAGTCGTGCCTGCGGGGTTTTCCCTGTCCCGCTCGCCGTACGATAGATCGCCGCAAGCTCATCAAAACCCCCGGCGGCGAGTGCCGCTAGGAGCGCGCGCCGATCGACAAAATGCCGGTAGGGCGCAGCTCGCGATACGTCCAGCGACGCCGCGAGCTCGCGCAAGGAGAGGTTCTCATAGCCGATGCGCTCGATCTCAGCCGCCGCCGCGGTCATGAGCACCGCACGCAGATCCCCGTGATGATAGGTCAAATTCCTGCTCCTGAATCCGATGTTGACACAGCTTACATTTGAATGCAATGTAAGCGGTGACAACTTAGGTGGGTAAGGGGTACGGAGGATGCCATGAAAATCTCAGCCACTACACTGGCGACGCTGATGCTGGCCACTACGCCGACGCTCTCTGCCGGGTTTGAACGCGTCACCGTGCCCGATCTCGACGGCCCGGCGCTCGAAGCCGGCATCTGGTATCCGAGCGAGGCGCCACCCTCCTCTCAGCCGATCGGGCTATACCGCCAGACCGTCGCGATGGGCGGGGCCATCGCCGGGCGCGGCTTGCCGCTCATCGTCATGTCGCACGGCAGTGGCGGCTCATTCGAAGGCCACTACGACACCGCGCTGGCGCTTGCCGAAGCGGGTTTCGTTGTGGCGGCGGTCACCCATGCCGGCGACAATTATCGCGACCAGAGCGGATTCACCCGTGTCGAAAACCGACCACGTCACATCAAGGCCCTGGTCGACTTCATGCTTGCGTCATGGCCGCATCACGACCTGCTCGATCCGGCGCGCATTGGGATGTTCGGCTTCTCTGCCGGCGGCTTCACCGCGCTGGTGATCGTCGGCGGTATACCGGACCTAGCGCTCGTCGCACCCTATTGTGCTGCCCATCCTGACGAATGGGCCTGTCGCAAAATAAAAGAATATGGCGGCTATGCACGGGCCGCGCCTGCCGCTTTCGTCCACGACCCGCGTATTGCTGCCGCCGTGATCGCCGCGCCCGCCATCGGTTACTCCTTCACACCGGAAGCGCTTGCCGGCATCAAGGCCTCGATCCAGTTTTGGCGTGGCGACAGTGACGAACTTCTGCCGCATCCGCGCCATGCCCAGAATGTGTACAAGGGGTTGCCGACGAAGCCCGAATATCACGTCGTGCCCAATGCCGGGCATTTCGCCTTCCTTGCGCCGTGCACCCCGTTGGCCGAGAGCATTGCGCTGGAGATTTGCCGCGATCCTGCGGGCTTCGATCGCGCGGCGTTCCATCGCGAATTCAACCCTGCCGTGGTGGCCTTCTTTAAGATGAAGTTGCCGACGCCGCCGTAGCCGAACGGAACAATTTCCTTGTCTGTAATTGGCACAAAACGGACATCACGACTCCGGCAGAGAATGTCCGCTAATAGCGCACATCGGACTCATAGCGGACATATTGCCATGTCCGGTTCGTGCCAAAGGCGGAAGTCGCCACCTAAGCAAGAGCCAGCCTGAAGGCTATCATTCAGCACAGCAGCTGCAGCACGGGGCAATAGCTGCTGAGGTAACATCTCGTATCGCAGTCGGTGTAACCCTGATGTGCTACCCTCAAGCGTTTGTCAGAGTTTTAGTTAGCTTTCACGGTTATAGCAATTGGCGACGCGCATTCACCAAGGAAGAAGGGGCTTCGCTTCGGGGCTGTCCAATTTTGCGTGAAAGTCATTGATCACGGAAAGCGATTAGATGGAACCGAATCGGGATGCGAAGGGCAATCGGATAAAGATAGGACATGAACCGCAGAGGCGCTCGAATTCCCTGTGATGCAGCTCGGAGACCGCCCGGATCATGCGCTGGTTGCGTTTGATCCCGGCTACCTCAGCACTACAAGTTCTAGCACATTGAGAACTTGATTATTTTCCAACAGTCTTGTTAGTTGTAACTCGTTAGTTGTAACTCGCAAATCTTCGAAGGGATTTGCATCAATTAAAAAACGAGAATGACTTGCTAAGACATTTGCTCATCGGATGCATTCTTGGGTGCTTATTATGCGCTGTTGGAGGGACGGCCTTTTATTTTTTTGCCGGCTATAAATATCTGACGCAAAGCGACAGACTTGTCTTCCCCGCGACTGAGGATCCCCCTCATTACGGGCGCGCGAGCGCTGGGTCGCCGCCACCAGAATCGCCTAAGATAGGTGCCGGTGAGGAGGTCAGAGCGGCTACCGCGGCGGTAGCGGACATGGCGGAATTTTGTAAACGAAACCGTGCGGCATGCGAAGTTGGCGGCCAAGCCGCAACCGTTTCTGGGCGGCGTGCTCAACCAGGCGCTCGTAAACTATATGAAATTGTGAGGGACAAACAGCCGCCGGAAAAGGCGAAAGCGGGGCAAAAGCCGGAGGCTGACAGTAATGAAGCCGCGAAACTCGCGATCACGGACGCCCATCTAGCGACAGACTGTTCGAAAGCCAATCGCAGCGCAGGAATTGATAGTGCGGATTGCGACACCGCCGATCTCGAGACGCTGGTCGAAGGACTCCGGCAGGGCGAATATGTATTCAACAAACCGGACCGGGCCTATGTTGGTGTCCCGTTCCGAGTAGTTTTGGTCTTGAAGACCCTGCCTGACACGCAAGATGCCCGCGGGGAGTTTAAAAAGACCGAAGGCGAGATTGGATCGGTCAAAGCCGGATATGGCCGCTTCATGGAAGCGACACTGCGCGGACTCGACTTAGCAATTGACCCAGAAGGCGCTCAACGGAAGACGGCGACTTCTCTAAATTTTGTAGAATGGGAATGGATCGTAGCACCAAAAGCAGAGGGCAACAAAACCATTACCCTCGACGTTAACGCAATCATGTATTTGAAAAATACCCCATTCACGTTCCAGCTTAAGACCTTCCACACCGACATCGACATCAGGGTAACGCCTTTCCAAAGAATTAAAGCCGTCCTCGCCGAAGCTGGTGGGACCGTGCTCGGGGCTAGCACAATGTTTGCCGCGCTAATCGCCCTTTTCTCATCGCTGAAGCCCCTTCGCAGATGGCTACTCCGCTTTCTTCGGGAACGTCGAAGAAAGAGACGCGCCGGGCTCGAAGAGAAAGAAGCATGAAACTTGACGAGTAACCCGATGGCAACCGAGCACAGATTGCGGCCGTCGATATGCGCATGAAATTTCCCACCGCGTTACTGTTTGCAACCGCGATGCAGGTCCTTTATCCAGCACATCGCGCCGGCGTTAAAGACGAGCGGCCTCCGATAGTCTTGGATAAGCCGCCGGAGCAAAATACCGAGCGCAGCGAGGAGGTTAAGGCTGATGATCCGCCGGTTCACCTCGCACAGCGCGGGACGGCCATCATAGTCAGCAAGGAAGACACGCTGAAAATTCTATCGCGCCGCTATAACATTTCGCTGGCAGCGATCATGGTAGCCAATGGCTACGAGGAACCACGCGACCTATCGGCTGGTCAAACACTGATTATTCCCGATCGGGCCAAGCCGGAGCCAACCGCGCAGCGCCGTTCGCGCAAAAAACGATCGCGCTAAGGGCTCGCCTAAGCTCCAGGCAATAGAACTGCTTAGAAGAACCGCTGACGAGTGCGAGTGTCGAGCCAGAAAGCCGGACAGCGCGGGGGCGGTCAAGGCTGAATTGTTCGATGTCGCCGCCAAATGGGATTGGTTGGCTGGAGAGGCCGCCATATTGTGCTGGAGGAGCAGAGAATTCAACGGCGAACCCGCTCGATTGTCCGATTCGGGTCATTCTCGACCGAATTGGGCTGTCCGTGCGATGTCCGCTTTCCCCCCGATAGCCACCGAATTGCGGACATCGCTGGAGGTCCGTTTCGCGCCAGACTCGGACTTGAGCGACGCAACGTCCCGGTTCGCGCGGTCCTTTCTTTTGTGCGTCTATGCGGTGCCGTGAGTGACAATGCTCAACAGGTGTTGACGGGTCATTCCTTGTTCACCGAGAAGCCGTGCAGCAGGGCTCTGCGTTTCGGAAGTTATGGCTTCGAGGATGTTTGCCCCAGTTACCATGGAGCGGCCTAGCTCCTTTTCCCGAACCTCTGCGCGCTGGACGACGCGCTGAAACGCAGCGGTCGGTTTGGAGTCTGCGCCGTTGTCGATCACCAGTCTCTTCAGTTCGTTGTCGAGGTAACCAACCAACTTCTCCGCTAACGCGGCAAGATCGGCGCTGCAGACCCTCATCACGGCCGAAGCATCGGCGTCGTCTATCAGGGCGAGCAGAAGATGCTCCAGTGTCGCGTACTCATGCTTTCGCCGGCTGGCGAAGCCAAAGGCCCGACGCAGCGTCTCCACAAGCGCGGCCGAAAGTGGCGGAAACGAATTGCTACTCACGGCGGACGGCGGCGGGGAAATTTTCTCGCGAGAGATTGATTTCTCCGCGCGGATCGCGGCAGCGAGCGTATTCCAATCGGCTAGGCCGAGTATTTCGGCGATCAGTTCGAGGCTTTGACCGATGGTGATCTTGACGCCCTTGGTAGCAAGGGCCGCACGTAGCGTTTGCGCCATGGCTTTGGCGTTGCGAAAATCACGCATGTCTTCATCCTTTGCTCTTGAACGAGACAGATGTGCCAGGGGCTTGCGTTACTGGCCCGCTCGTTCGGGCAAAGGGCTAAATAGGCCGCGATACGTTTACCGTCCCCCGAAGGGCGCAAGCAGCAGGTCGTATCCACCAAGGTAAGAAATGGACCAAATGCAGACTGGCGTCAATCACCCGTCGCGTGCCCTAAAGGCACGGTGCCGATGTCCGGTGAGGGTCAAAAGGCGAAATACTCGCCCCGAGCACATAGAGTCCGCTTTGCCCCGATAGCGGACTCAAGTCGGACATGGCGGGAGGTCCGTTTCGTGCCAGAAGCGGCCGTTCAACCAGGGTCCCTGTTGCGGCCAGACAATAAAAGACAAAAAGACCACGCGGGCATTACACCGCATGGCCTTTGCGAGACTATCCCCCTAGGCCCTCCAGAGATTCCGTCTCGGGGCGCTTAGTGTGCGGGTGGAGGTGCCTGTCTAGGGTGTGATGGAGTTACCCACAGTTCAGGCGACCGTGAAGAATTCGGAAGGGGATTGATGCATCGCTGTAATTTGAGATGAGAAGTATTCGATTTTGCAACAAAGCCGGGACAGGCCTCGGTTTTCCTCCGGATCGGCAGCGGCGGCCCGGATCGATTCGGCTCGCGTGCTATTTGCAGCGTTGTTCGGCTGAAACTTGTCTCAATGCCCCAAAACATTAAGATTTCTTCAATGCCATATAGCCTATTGCTTGAGCGGCATGCTCGCGAAGATGCGACCGAGGGAGCTTCGCGTGGCCAGCGCTCGTCGTGGCAGATGGTCGAAGGAGTGAAAGCGTGGCCTCTATCGCCTATCTCGAGTCCATCAGAGGCTTCGCGGCGCTCCAGGTACTGCTACTGCACTTCTTTGCTGCCTTCGCGCCGGACCTGGCTAATACGCTGCCGGCCGGCGCCGCCATCGCAGGCGCCATTCATACCGCGAACGCCTTGTTCCTCTTATTCCAGGCATTGAACGGTGCGATCGGAATCGAGTTGGCTCGCCGTGGCGCGATCGTCGCCGGGATTTGTTTCGCTTTCGCGGCCCGCACGTTTTTTCTCCCCATCGATCGTTATGCGCTTGAGCTGTCGCGGCGGTTGTGCAAGCGGATGTCGGCTGGCGCGGCACAGCCGCTACGCGCCGAACGCGCAATGGCAACCGAATGAACTCGACCCGTATCGCGCTAATCGGTTGCGTGGCGGCCTGCGCCTTCGCTGCGTGGCCCAGGGAGCCTGTCGTACTCGACACTCACGGTCCGACGCGGCAGCTCATCATCGCCTGGACGCTGGCGCGGGTTGACGATGCGATTGTCGTTCTCGGAGACAGCATCGTGGAGGCTTCGACCTTGCCGCGGTCAATGTGCGGACATCCGATCGTGAACGCCGGAGTAGGAGGTGCTTCGACCGAAAGCAATCTTGGCTCGCTTCTCACCCAGTCGCTCGGCGGCAAGCGCGCCGCCCTTGTCGTGGTTGCGCTTGGAACCAACGACGCGGTGATACCGAACAGCGTCGAGCGATTCAGTTCGAATTACCGGACATTGCTCGGCACGATCGCAGCTTTAACACCCCGCGCGGCGATATTGGCGATACCGCAACCCGACGCAGGATTTGAGCAAGCGAGGAAGGTCAGCGCCGCGCTGATCGACAGCTATAACGCGATCCTTCCTGAGCTCGCAAAAGAAGTGGAGGCGTTGTTCGTCTCTCTGCCTGCGATGCCGGAACGCCATACGCTGGATGGCATCCATCTCAACATGGCGGGATATGAGGTCTGGGACCGAGCCATCCTGCAGGGGATTGAGTCCGCAATATGCAAATCTTCCTGAAACCGACTTCTCCAGTGCGCTTCGACGGCAGGAGCACATCGCAGGTTTGGTCAAGCCAACGCTTACGCCCCCACCGGGAGCACGAAGTGGCCAAACGTGCTAATGCTGACACGGATACGCTCTGCGAGATTGCGCTCCTACCATGTGAGCCGCTGGATGATTTCGAGGTTTGATGAGCGTATCCGTCGCGTAGCGCTGAAAGCGAACTTGAGGGGCAAGGTAAGTAATGCGCAGCCAGCGGTATGAGACGCTCGACGCCCTACGCGGCATTGCGGCCCTCTCGGTCGTGTTTTGGCATTGGCAGTGGCTTTATTGCCCGCCAGGGGATGCTACCATTCTTGCCGACCCAAGCATCCAGCCATTCTTCTGGATTCTCGCGCCACTATATCGCCATGGCTTTTGGGGCGTTGAAATGTTCTTTTCCATCGGCGGGTTCGTATTTTTCTATCTCTATGCGGAGGCAATAGGGCAGCGACGGGTGACCTTCGCGACATTCGTGAATTACCGGTTCTCGCGGCTCTACCCGCTCCACATTTTGACCCTGCTGATTGTAACGGCGCTGCAGGCGGCATACTTCAGTCACTACGGAGCTTTCTTCATCTACCAACTTAACGATGCGCGTCATTTCGTCTTGCAGCTTTTCTTCGCCTCGAACTGGAGCCGACAAAGCCCGTTCACGTTCAATGGGCCAATTTGGTCGCTCTCAATCGAGGTTATGCTCTATGCGATGTTTTTCGCCGTTGCGTTCGCGAGGCTCGCGTATCCAGCGATCCTCGCCGGACTAGCGTTGGTTGGGGCGCTGATCTTTCGCGACTATAGTTTTATTGGTCAGGGGATGCTTTCGTTTTTTTCAGGCGGCCTGTGCTTTTACTTGGTCCGACGATGGCGCGCCGATCGCAAAATCGATTGGATGGCTGCCATCTCCATGACTGCGGTTGTTATCGGGGCGATCGCAATTCAGCGAGTCAGGCATGACCTAAGTTTTGCAGAACGCTTCACGGACGTTGTCGCGTTTCCCGCGATTATCGTCGCGCTCTCAATGAACGAAGATCGACTTAAGCCAATTGTATCCCGTTTGCGATGGCTTGGAAACATCTCCTACTCATCATACCTAATCCACTTTCCGCTGGCGGTACTGCTCGTCACGACAGCGGCATATTTAGGAATCGTCGTCAACGCATCCTCGCCGTGGCTGTTACTCGCCTACCTCTTTGTTCTGGTCACGCTGTCCCTTCTTAGCTTTCACTACTTTGAGGCACCAACTCAGCGACTGTTGCGGGCCTTCGCAAAGAGCACACCAATTCCACCTGCGGACGCGCCTGAATATGTCATAAGTGATCACTTATTGTAGGCCTCGCGCCCCCAACCCGTCCGCTTCAAACAGCGTCTTTAGCAACCTTCAGAGGTGACGCCTTGACCGACTTGCTGGCTGGCTTGGCCGCGAACTCCATAGGCTCTTTCGTGAAAAGGATTTACCCCGCTGCGGGCTTCAGTAGCAGGCTTGTTCACGACCGACATTTTGGCGAAGCCAGGAATGACGAACTCGCCGGATTCATTCAGTTCCTTGTAGCCTACAGTCGCCATCTGCTCGATGACGGCCTTTACGTCTGCTTTGGAAACCTGTGTTCCCTCTGCAATTGCATCAATCAACTGATTCTTGGTCATCTTCGCCATGATGGATTCCTTTGTGGAGGCTCAGAAACAGTTTCAAAGCGCATGAGCTACCGGGGGGTAGGTCAATCTGCTTAAGGCGCGGCAAAGCCACGCAGTTCGCTTCTCGTTCATACCCGTGGTCATGAAGTCACCGGGCTTAAAACCTATCGAGGCCCAAAACGCAAGGAGTAGCTCGGCGTGCGTTCGTTACCTGTTGCAACACTCCGCACGAATTTTCTCACGTCACAATCGCGCCGCACGAAGATCAAAATTGAAAATGCATTCTGTTCCGGTTCGACGCGAATCAAGGGGCGCGCTGAAATGCGAAAGAACGAACACTAATTCGCGGCGGCGGGGAATCGGTCGGATACACGTTCTTCTTTCAAATAGCGAGCGATGTTGGACGGCGGGCATGTTGCGTCAAAGTAGATGCCTCGAACATACAAGAAGCGTCGGCCCTCTTTCGGCAGAATTGGTCTGTCATCGAGTCGATGGCTCGCGACGGCATTGACAGGAGTGGCATCGGGGGAGGTGTCATAACACTCGTCTCCGAGCGGATCGCGAAGACATACCCTACGACCAGCATCCGGATCATCAGTTCCGGATCGATCGACGGACGGCCCACGGACGAATAGTGAGGTGCTAGTTCACTGCGAAGCCAGGACAGATCGAGAGCAATGTCGATCTTCCGCACAAGGTGATCTTCGGGGACCGCATCGCCAAGACGAAACTCGTAGAACAGTTGACCTTGGTCACTCTTCAGACGGCCCAGCATGGATCGACCTCATCGAGAATCGCGTCAACACAACGGAATCACGGTTCGCGGTCAGTCTCAACCGACTTCCGCAACAAAATCTGCCACAACCGGACTCGAGCGCCACTGTCGGAATGGCGGGCCTTCTATTCAACAATCTCGTCGGCTCAGAAGCGGGATTGGCACCAATTACGAAGCAGCATAACGTTATATGCTGTCGGCCTTTGGCTGTTTTTTCCGTCCGTTGGAGGCGAGCATGGGTTTTGCTGAGTATTCGAACTATGACGGCCTCGGGCTTGCCGAGCTGGTGAAGAAGAAAGAGATCGAGCCCGCAGAACTCGCCGAGGCAGCGTTTCAGCGCATCGAGCGGCACAATCCGCAGCTCAACGCCGTCGTCTTTAAGGCCTTTGAGGAAGCGAGCGCAATGGCGAAGGCGAACCTCTCCGGTCCTTTCGCCGGCGTACCGATGCTTCTCAAGGACATCCTCGGATCCAAGAAGGGCTGGCCAAACCGGAACGGCTCCCGCTTCGTGCCGGCGGTACCTTCGCCCTTCGATTCCACGTTGGTAGTCCGCTTTCAGGCCGCGGGTCTCATTCCGGTCGGCAAGACCAACGTGCCGGAATTTGGCGCGCTTCCGTTCACGGAGCCAAAGCTTTACGGCCCCGCACGCAATCCGTGGAATCTCAGTCATTCGACCGGCGGCTCCTCCGGCGGATCGGCGGCCGCCGTGGCAGCCGGAATTGTGCCGCTCGCGCACGCCAATGATGGCGGCGGTTCGATCCGCGTGCCCGCCTCGTGTTGCGGTCTGGTCGGCCTCAAACCCACGCGCGGGCGCAATCCGCTAGGTCCCGCGATCGGTGACGTCATGGGCGGCCTCGTCGCCGAGCACGTGGTGAGCCGTAGCGTACGCGACACGGCGGCTGTGCTTGACGCCACTGCCGGTCCAGAGATCGGCGATCCTTACGCTGCTCCGCCTCCCCCGGGCCCATATCTTGAAGCCACCAAAAG
>Ga0210389_10002988_pt1 | contig 13242 bp, 13 predicted proteins | sample IncBWH28OmetaG_FD_160127 | JGI IMG/M metagenome (GOLD analysis project Ga0210389, IMG submission 160127) | Forest soil microbial communities from Barre Woods Harvard Forest LTER site, Petersham, Massachusetts, United States - Inc-BW-H-28-O ...
CTTCTGTCAGGAACGGCAGCCATTTGAGAAGCTAAGTGGGGAAGAGTTTTGAGTTCTTTTTCAACAGCGATAAACTCGGGAGGATATTCCAACTCCTCTGTCATCTTCTTGATCCAGAGCTGCCTCACGATCTCTTCTGGAGCTGCCGCAACCCAAGTCTTTCGAATACCATCAAAAATTTGTCTCATATTAGACCTCTTTCGAGACTTCATTTGGTCGTTTAAATCGCTCTTTTTGGCAAACTTTCGAACTCAGTTCGTCGCCTACTTTACCCAAGTATGTCTCCTCCTTTATTTCGTAAATTTGCTCAAAAATCCTTGATTTCTCCAACCAAAGCAAGTTTCGAAAGAGGTCTATTCCGGTCTAATCACTCCGTAGTGGCCGTCGGCTCTTCGGTAGATCACTTTGAGTTTGAGGTCTTCTTCCCCGCGGAAAATGAGGAATGTATCTCCCGAAAGCTCCATTTTCATGATGGCTTCATCAGTCGTTAAAGTTTTTAAAGGGCGCTTATCGTTGCCGATAATTTTAGGTGGGGTGTATTTGTCGCTAGCATGTTTTCGATTCTCATTCTCTATCTCGGCATTTACCTCATCGAGGTCGGTATAGGGGCGGTGCAAAACATTAATTTGCATATCAACTGCCGCAACACCTTTCTTGTGGTGGTCTTGAATTTTATTTTTCCAACGTCTCAGTTGTGCCTGCAGCTTTTCGACAGCTTTATCGATAGAAGCGTACATATCGGTGCTGCTTGCAGAGACTTTGATATAGAAGTGGCTGAACTTCATCAAAATTATCACTGAATGTTCGAGCTTTTGAATATCCATGGTGACATGGATGTCTAAGATGTGGTTATGAAAACGGTCGATCTTAGAGAGTTTGTCCAGTGCATGATTTTTCATGGCATCTGTGACATAGACATTACGGCCGATAATATGAATGCGATAATCTTGAGCTTCAGGTTCTGTAAATCTTGCTTGATTTGCCATAGAATTGCCCTCCAAAAACCGGATTATAAGCTTTTACGACTTTTAATCTCTAGATTCCCGAGTTGTCCACAGGCTGCCATGATTTGCCGTCCTTTGTGGTGGCGTAGCAGAACACGGTACCCTTTCGATCTTAGCCGCTGCTTAAAAACCTCTTGGGTCTCTAGAGGAGGTGGTAAAAACCGGTGGCAGCTCTGCGCATTATAAGGAATGAGATTAATTTTCACTTTTAATCCCGCCAAATAATTTGCCAAGGTGTCGGCATCTTCAGGTGTATCATTGATTCCGTGAAGCAACACATATTCAATTAAAATCTGTCGGCGTGGATGGGCGCAGTAAGCCGACATTGCCTGCTTTAATTCTTCCATTTTCCAGCGTCGATTAATGGGCATGATTTTATTTCTTATCCCATCTTGAGGCGCGTTGATCGAGATGGCCAAATTGATGGCGGGGTCGGCCTCTTGGATCAACCGGTAAATTCCGGGCACAACTCCGCTTGTAGAGACCGTAATCCTGCGGGGGCCGAACCCCATACTTTGTGTCAAAATCCGAATTGCCTGCAGCACACCATCGAAATTATCTAAAGGCTCACCCATACCCATGAAGACAATGTTGCGCACCTCTTTGGGGGCGGCAAACACTTGCGCGACGATCTCTTTTACCGAAAGATTGCGCAAAAGCCCCATCCTTCCCGTCTCACAAAATGTGCACCCCCTTTGGCACCCAATCTGTGAAGAGAGGCAAAGGGTCATCCCATTTTTCATGGGGATGACAACCGACTCGCTCTCGAGACCGTCGGACAAACGGAGTAAAAACTTGGCCGTCTTGCCCTCTTCTTTTCGGTGGGATATGGGTGGATAAGAAAAGTCAGTCTGATCGACAATTGCCTGTACAATTGCCCTTGCTTGAGGCTCGGCCCATGTTTCTGGAGCGAGCTGGCGTTCTTGGAACCATTGCCGATACAATCTTGCAGCATGCTGTTTCCCTTTGCCGAGTAAAGCATAGATTTTGGTAGAATATTCATCTTGCGTGTAGGAAAAGATATCGAGCATAGTTGGGGTATCGCACCGAACAGGACTCGAACCTGTAACCACCCGGTTCGAAGCCGGGTACTCTATCCATTGAGCTATCGGTGCAAAGGGAGTAATTTTAACTAGACTAAGATTTTTATGAAAGAAGAACGGACAGAGGGTGTCGTACTAAAAGCAGTGCTTCACAAAGATCAAGAACGGATTATCACGATTTTCACGCATGATCACGGATTGATGAGTCTGATTGTCAAGCGGATTCAAGGCCGAATGATGCTAACGACCCCCCTTTGCCGAGCAGAATTTATCTATACAAAGGGACGGTCAGACCTCTATCGCCTTCAAGATGGGAGTGTGATCGATAGCTTTCTCGAGCTCAGAAACCATTTACACCATCTGCAAGCCGCAGGAGAGCTGGCTCAGGCAATTTTACACTCTCAGCTGCCGGGGAAATCCTCTCCTAAGCTCTATGCTCTTCTTTGCGCCTACCTGAAAAACATATCTCTCTTTCCCGACCCACTTCCCCTCACCCTCTCCTTCCGACTCAAGCTTTTATCGCACGATGGACTGTTGCACTGGGATGACCTCTCTGCAGAGATGCGAACTCTAGGGCAAGCCCGCTCCTTTCACCACCTGAGCACGCTTCGCCCGACGGCCACGACCCGTCTCCATATCGAACAAAAATTTAAATTTTTAATCAGCGATAGACTTTAAAAAGAGGTTTTGCGAAAGGCGGGACTCGAACCCGCACGAGTTGCCCCACTACCACCTCAAAGTAGCGCGTCTGCCAATTCCGCCACTTTCGCAAAATAGTTTGAGGAAACAATAATACGTAGAAAGAGTAAAAGAAATCAACCCATTTTGATATAGTGGATTTTTATGCGATGTACGACCTATGGCACAGCTTCTGCTTACGACATCCCCCAACTTTTCCAATCTCTTCAAAAGTTTGGATCGACGCAACTCTTTCGCGATTGTATCCATATCTTGATCAAAGAAGATAGGCGCCCTAAAGGTGATATTTTTTATTTTGTTTACGGCTGCGTCGTCTTGTGGGGGTTCACAGAAGACGAAGAACAGGCCATCTTGGGCTCTCTCAAAGAGTTTGAAAAAATCCCGATTGTCAAACCCGAAATGGATGAGTTCACCTTCATCTACGGCGATGCGATGGCGATCGAAGAAGACGAAATTACCCTTAATAATAAAAACATTTTGACAAAGCTCGCCATCTCTTACGGCATCGCTCAGTCGGTTAAATTGACGACGTTCGAAGAGACGATCCAAAAAACAATTGACAAGACAAAATCTCTGCCCGAAGAGCTTGCAAGACAGGGGAAGATCGCTTTGTCGCGCGGGGAAATCTCTCGCAAAATGGGTGAGCTTTTTATTGAGCGCAACTTCATCAACCTGCATTCGGAAATCTTAGACACTCCTGAGTTCTTCTGGAACTACCCAGAGCTCGAACCTTTTTACCGTCGTACGGCCCACTATCTCGACGTCTCAAAAAGGGTCGAAGTGTTGAACAAACGGCTCACGGTGGTGCACGAACTCTTCGAAATCTTAAGCAACCAACTCAACCATCAACACACGTCGCGACTTGAGACGATCATCATTATTTTGATTGTGATTGAAGTGATCATCGCCGTCCTAAGTGATCTGCTTCACTGGATATGAACCTGAGTTATGAAAAAAAGCTTCCTTTTCTTGATCCGTCTCTACCAATGGACACTCTCTCCTCTTATAGGAAATTGTTGCCGCTTTTACCCGAGCTGCTCCGAATACAGCATGGAAGCTATTCAAAAGCACGGCGTGCGCAAAGGCGTTTGGCTTACTTTGAAAAGGATTTTAAAATGCCACCCTTGGCACTGCGGCGGAATTGATCGAGTTCCGTGATTTCTTCCAGATAGGCCCATCTAAAATCGGCTGTTGGAAGAACATCTTTCAAGTACGGCTGCTGCAAAGAGGGAAAAGGGGTCATCTTTAAGACCACACTCTTCTTAAGAGCTGCGATCGTATCGGCCGTCAGCTCCGTCAGTGGAGCCCCAACCCAGTCAAGCTCTCCTTGATCGAACATCGTAAGTGCTGTAAAATTCTCTTTGATAATATAGAAATAGATTTTCTCTAAACGCACACTCGATGCATCCCAATAATGGGGATTTCTTTCCAAAACAAGTTGATTCTGAAACGTATAGCTTTGAATTTTGAAAGGGCCGCAACCCATCCTTTCGGAAGGGTTTTTGCGCACATTTTTAGGAATGGGATAGAGCGGCTTTTGGGCAAGCGTGTTTAGCAAGTTAGGATCAGGTTCATCCAGTTCTATGACGAGCGTGCGAGCATCGAGAGCTTTCACGCGACCACTTTTCCGTTCAAAATGCTCTGCCGTCAATGGACTTCCGTCCGACCAAAAACTCTTCTTCAGAAAAAAAGTGTACGTTTTGTAATCCGGGGAAATCTGATACGCCTCTGCGAGGGCGAGTCTGACTTCATGGTTACGGTCGAAATCGACTAAACCTGTAAATAACAACTTCAACACCGCTTCGGAAACGGTATCGGGATTAAGACGCGGATCAAGGGTAGAAGGGTCCGATTTTAGACACGTGTGAAGCTCTTGCTGACGGAAATGGTGAGAGTCTTGCTGGCTACAACCACTTAGCAATAAGATCAATCCCAGTAGGCGTATCATGCATATAGGATACCTTATTCGGGAATTTCCAGCTCTCTTCCAGGCCGTAATTTTGTGTTTTCCAGATGATTTTTTTCTATGAGGGCCTCGACGGTAACTTTATGTTTCTGAGCAATCTTCCATAAAGAATCTCTCTCTTGCACAACGTAGCGACGACTTTTAGAAGCGGGTTTTTTCTTTTCCTGAGTAGCCTGTAGAGGAAGAACACCAAAAACTTGGAGCTTTTCTCGGGCTTTATTCCAGACCACATCTGATCTGGGAGTTTGCAGAATCTCTTGCAGAAATTGCTTTAAAGAGGACGTCGGTTCGGTGAGAAGGTCAAGAAAAAGAAGAAGCTCGCGATCTTCGAGGCGCCTGGCCATAAAATCACGATCACTCTCAAGAAGAATTCTCGCTGCCAACTCCGACCTTTGTTTAACATACTGCAAAAGGAGCAAACGGAGGCGTGACGGCGTCAAATCTTGCGCAAGTTTTTGCTCCTCTGTAAATTTAGACAGAAGGGAAAAATCTCCTTGCGCTACAAGCTCCGTGAGGAACTCTTTGTTCACATTTAGACCCACCCTCGAAAAGAGAGTCGCAACGGCCAAAAACTCCTCTGTCAAGTAAAACGCCTCCAAGAGTGCGGGATCACGCGGGTGGGGACGCTGTTTAACCTCAAAAAAAAGGCCCTCGGTCGTGACCGGCCACCGCTCAGTTGCGACATATTTTTGAATTCCCAAATATTGCTCCTCTGTGAGCCCAGGAAAGATGGTCAACTCAATTTTTTCTTGCCCATCGGGATTGATCAAAGAGATTTGACGACGCTGCAAGATCGAAGAGCCGACTGCTTTTTCCAAATTAAAAAAATGGAAGGCAGCAAGTGAGGCCAAAGCAAGATCTTGCTTTTTATATCCTGCCTCGACGACTTCTGTATTTTCCAAAAGAGCGATCAGCTCGGCAAAGGGAAGGAGAGCATATTTTCCAAGAAGAGCTTCATTTGAAAGCTCAGAAACTAAGATCTCAGACTTCGCAGGAGGCGGGTTGTGAAATGCAACCGCCTCTTCTTTTTCTCGCATCACGAAATAGACAAATGTCGCGAGCAGTGCGATATTGAGAGCTCCGCTTAAAATTAAAGCTTGAGTGAGAAACCGACTTCTTTTCGACCATTCTTGATTGGTTAGCATAATTATGGTATGATTCCTTAATCATATGAAAATTCCTATTTCTTGGTTAAAGCAATATGTCAATTTCCAGCTCTCTCCTAGAGAAGTTGCCGAAAAATTAACGCTTTTGGGCATCGAAGTTGAAGGCATCACCGATACTGCTTTGACCTTTGAAGGGGTTGTTGTCGCTAAAGTGGTCTCTGCTGAAGCTCACCCGAATGCCGATCGGCTGCGGGTAGCGCGCGTCAATGACGGGGCTCAAGAATACCAGGTCGTCTGTGGAGCCGACAACTGCCGTGCGGGCATCACAGTGGCTTTTGCTCCGATCGGTGCCAAGCTGACAGACCAAGAAGGGAAGCCTTGGAAAATCAAAAAGAGCAAAATCCGAGATGTCGAATCTCAAGGAATGCTCTGCTCAGAGACCGAGCTGGGCCTGGCTGCGACATCTCCAGGCATTATTGAGCTGCCCACCGACTGGAGTTTGGGCGCTAATCTCGCCTCTTTTTATTCCAACCCCATCCTCGAAATCTCTCTGACTCCCAACCTCGGCCATTGCATGAGCATGCTCGGGATTGCTCGAGAACTGGCCGCCTCTTTAAACACCGTAGCAAAACGGCCCCACTTTTCGCTCCAAACGGAGGGCAAAAGCTCGCTCTCTATAGAAATCAAGGAGCCCGATCTTTGCCCCTTTTACACCTGCCGCCTCATCCGAAATGTTCGCATTGGCCCCTCTCCCGAGTGGCTTGTACAGCGTCTCAAAAGCGCAAGCCTTCGTCCGATCAACAATATCATCGACGTCACCAATTTTGTTATGCTAGAGCTGGGCCAGCCCCTCCATGCTTTTGATGCCGACACGATCGATCAAAAAAAGATCGTCGTCGCCTCCACTCCCTCTGCAACTTCGTTCCGAACTTTAGATGAAAAAGAGAGAGAGGTCCCCCCCCGCACGCTGCTCATCTGTGATGGTGAAAAACCTGTTGCCATTGCCGGCATCATGGGAGGAAATGCTTCAATGGCGAGTGAGAAGACTCAAAATATTCTTCTGGAAGCAGCGCTGTTTGCACCTGCAGCGATCCGAAAAGCCAGCCGACTACTCGATCTTAAAACAGATGCGTCTCACCGATTTGATAAAGGGATCGACCCCCAGCTCGTGACCTTTGCTCTTGACCGAGCATCCGCCCTCATTCAAGAAATTGCTGGAGGCGTGGCAGAGCCTGCCATCTCTCAAGGCTCTTTACCGGCTCGAAAAAAAATCCCTCTTCGAGTCGAACGCATCAACGCTCTATTAGGCACCGAGCTGAGCCAAAACGAAATCTCTCTTCTGCTGGGCCTCCTTGAGATGACCGTTCTTTCTCCTTACACCGTAGAAATCCCCTCTTACCGCAACGATCTTAATACAGAAATCGACTTGGTTGAAGAGGTTGCCCGTCTGTTTGGGTACAACAACCTACCCAAAAAACATTCGCTCCACATCTCTTCTCCTTTGACCGACACGCCGCTCTATCTTTTCGAACAAGAGATGCGCGCATCTCTTCTCAAAGAGGGGCTTCAAGAGTGTATCACCTGCGACTTGATCAGCCCGCACCTTGCGCAGCTGACAGCAGAAAAAGCAGAACCCACACCGATTGCTGTGCTCCATCCCCGTTCGGTCGACCAATCGATTTTACGCATCTCGCTCATGCCAGGACTGCTCCAAGTTGCCAAAACGAATTTTAACCACCAAACTCGCGATCTGGCGCTCTTCGAAATTGGCCGCATCCATTTTAAAGAGGGCGATGCGTTTCAAGAGCAGGTGTGTGCCGCCATTCTTTTGTCGGGAAAATCGTCTCCCTACCACTTCGACCCTAAGCCGCGGCCGTTCGATTTTTTTGACCTGAAAGGAATGGTCGAAAATCTTCTCTCTTTAAAGGTGAGCTTTGAGCCGTCGCACCTGCACACGCTCCACCCCGGCCGGCAAAGTAAAGTGATGGTCGGCCCTCTTCATTTGGGTGTTATCGGCCAGATCCATCCCAACCTAGCCCATGCTTTGGACCTAGATGGAGCTCTGCTGTTTGCCGAAATCAATCTTAACGACCTGATGTCTCTTAAAAAAGGAGACAAAAAATCGACTCCTTTAGCTCCCTTTCCCGGCTCTGAAAGAGATTGGACTCTCTCTTTGAAAAATGAGACTCCCGTTGCTGCTGTTATAAAGGCGATCGAATCGGCACGCTCTCCCCTGTTGGAGGGCTTCTTTCTGCTCGATCTCTATCCCAAAGAGGGATCTAAAAACGTGACCTTCCGCTTCACTTACCGCGACGCTCAAAAAACGATCGATCTTGAAACTGTCGAGAGAGAACACCAAAAACTTACACAAGTTGTAGCGGAAAAGTTAAGAGATGCTCTAATATTGACTTAAAGTGAGGTATTTTCATGAGAACTTACATCGTATTTTCTGTAACAGCTTTAACTCTATTCTTGACAAGCTGCGGAAAATCTAAAAGCGACAACGACGTCGTCTCTCAACGTTACATTCACAAGTACGGCTACGCTGTATCGAAAGACGAGTTTGAAGGAAGGCAATATCCAGGACAAGTTATCACCCTCCTTAAAAATGGTGTCACGATCACGTCAGCTTATGAAAATGGTGTCCTCCACGGCCCTTGCACACACACATTCCCTCACAGCCAAACTGTCGAATCTTACTATGTTTACAACCAAGGAAACATGGTGAAAGAGGTCCTCTATGACCTCACAGGCATGCCTGTGCGTGAAGATGTACAGCTCTCTCCAACACGCTACGCAACAACACTCTGGTACGCTTCAGGAACACCGATGTGCACGGAAGAGTATGCTGGCGAAGAGCTTTTAGAGGGGCAATATTTCACTCTGACGAACGATTTAGAAGCTCAGATTGTCAAAGGCAAGGGTGAGAGGATCCGTCGGGACCGAGAAGGGGTTTTACTCCACAAAGATCAGGTCGATGAAGGGTACGTCACCCTCCACGAAACTTTTTATCCGAGCTGCGCTCCCGAAAGCATTGCTTACTACCACCAGGGCAAACTGCACGGCGAGAAAAAAACTTTCACCGCTACAGGAGAGCCTTTAGCCGTCAAAGAGTATGTTGGCGGCCTGCTGCACGGAAAGTCGACTCTCTATAAGAATGGAACGCGTTATCTAGAGACTCACTATCTGGACGGAATGAAAAACGGTCTCGAGATCCACTATATCGACGGTGAAACTATTTCCCAAGAGATCCTCTGGGAAAACGACAAGCGGCACGGACCTGCTCTCTATTATGTCGAGGGTGTGGCACAAACAGAGTATTATTATGATGGCACCTTGGTTAATGAAGAGCGATGGAACGAACTCCACCAGCTCGACGAGCTCGCTAACCAGATCTCGCCCGCTGTCCGAAGGTAAGAAACTTTTAGTTCTTGCTGCTCGGCCGTGCGTTTTGGTCCGATGGTCTGCTGGCCGTGTTCGACTCGAGCTCGCCGACCAATTTTGTTGTGAGGTCGATGTCCACGACCCCAAAACCGAACATCTCATCGACTGGCTGCGCCGTTATGCCGCCAAAAAACCGATTCTTTGGCAAGATTTGCCTCCCTTCGCCCCCTTTCAGACAAAGGTCTACGCCGCTCTGGCTCAGATCCCCCTTGGAGAAACCCTCTCTTATGGAGAGGTTGCAGCGGCCATTGGCCACCCGAGAGCTGCTAGGGCCGTCGGCAACGCCTGCGGCGCTAACCCGATTCCGCTCCTTATCCCTTGCCACCGCGTCATCGGTGGAGGGGGCAGCCTCGGGGGATACTCCCCCGACCTTAGCATTAAAAAAGAACTTCTTAATTTTGAGACGTTTAGCGCTTAGCTCCCTCTTCGGGATCATAAATGCGCATCTCTTGCGCCATCTGTCTCAACTCCTCATCGGGATCTTTCTTTTCACAACCTGCTAATAATAAGAGACTTAAAAGACATAACCATTGCATATTCCCTCCTTGGCACACTTCTTGCATCTTTCCTTAACACGCGCTTTGGATCACCACTCGTATGGGAAAGCTCGTGTTTCTAATACCTGAAGGAGGGTGTATGGATAAAGAAAAATTACTCAAAAAGATTGCTGAGCTTGAAACGATTAACGACCAGCTCCAAGCCGAGCTCCGCTATCTGGATACTCTCTTGCGACAGGCTGGGTTTGAAAATGGGCTCACCACGCTCAAACACGCAGCCCAAGAGTTGATTGAAGAGGACAATCATTCTAATTAAAATTTTAACTCCATAGAACAAAGATGGTATTTTTGATACACTAGTTCCCATGATTCCCTCGGAAGTACCACCTGTATGTAGAAATTTATTTGAATATTGGAGCCAAGAAGACGAAGAAGCTTCGCCTTCTCTCAGGTTGTATGACGCCCTCTCTTCCATAATTGGTCGCATGCAACAGCCGTTTTTCGTTGGTGGTAGAAATGAAGTTCTTCCTGTCAAATCACCAAAAGAACAATTTTCTGATTTGGTTGGAAACTTTTTTAACCACACGCAGCTATCCAAGCTTGTCATGGAAAAGATCTTTTGGCCTGAGGTGACAACCTTTCAACCGCTTGCAGAGAATAAGGCAGTAATTACATTCGCTAAACCTGTTATGGTTAAAATTCCAGCTCCCTTCCTTATTACAATCGCAATTCCTCAAAAATTTGAAATTGAAGTTCAAGCTGAAACGGTATTTCTCCGAGGAAATACGATCCACGTAGATTTAGATTGTGGAACATGGTTGCCGCACGTCAACTTCAATCGCCCAGAGTTTGTTTTGCAAAAGCTAAATTCAAAGACGAACGGTGCAGCTCTCAAAATTTTCTTCCGAAGGATGCTTTATATTCCTAAATGGAACGGTTGGAAACTAGCCTGTGACACGCTAAATTCTTGTTCTGTTCCGATTGAAAAATTGTTGAAATATCTTGCAAATTCAAGCCTCATTCGAGCAACGCATAAAGTTCGTCAAGGGTGAGAGGGCCGGCCTCGGTATCAAAATCTAAAACTTGTTGAGCCAGACTCTTTTTATGCTCTTTTAAAGAGACAACTTTTTCTTCGATCGTTCCTGCAGCGATGTAGCGACGACAGATCACAGAATGTTTTCTGCCGACGCGGTGAGCACGGTCAATCGCCTGATTTTCTGCTGCTTCATTCCACCAAGGATCATAGAGAAAAACATAGTCGGCTGCTGTCAAATTGAGGCCAACACCTCCCGCTTTAAGACTGATGAGAAAAAGCTGTTGTGAAGGGTCGGTTTGGAACTGCTCTACAACCTGCTCTCGATTGTGCGTCGTCCCATCAAGATAGAGCGTGTTCCAACCTCGCTGATGAAATTCGGATCGCATGAGACCGAGCATCTGCGTAAATTGGCTATAGATCAAAACTTTGTGGCCTGCTGGCAAGATTTCTTCCAAGTCGGCAAGAAGCCTCTCGAATTTGGCGCTCGGCGCAGGGGAGCCGATCAGCAGCGGATGGCAACAGATCTGCCTGAGGCGCAAAATGAGCTCGAGTACCTGGAATTGATTTTTTCTCATCGCAGTTTTTTTCTCGAGAAGGAACTGGTGATAGAACGTCTGCTGCTCTTCGGAAAAGTCGGCCCAGACAAGCTGCTCTGTCTTAGAAGGCAGTTGCAGGTCGACACTTGTTTTCAATCTACGCAATGTAAATGGCCGAATTTTCTGTGCAATGTGCGTTGTAAGGGAGAGGTCAGGCATGAGAAATTCGAAAATCGAGATGAGGTCATCGATGCGATTTTCAATGGGCGTTCCTGTCACGGCCAGCCGAAAGCGGCTTTGCAGCCGTTTGACGATCTGAGATGTTAAACTGGTGCTATTTTTAATCATTTGCGCCTCGTCAAGGATGACGACTTCAAATTTCTCTTGCGCAAACAGCTCGTGATCGTGCCTTAAAACAGCATACGAGGTCAAAATGACACCGCTTGAAGGGAGCTTTGAAGACCGCTCGGGACCGCTGTGAATATAGACGGGCTGTGAGGGTAAAAATCGCTTCAGTTCGTTGTTCCAGTTAAAAAGAAGGGAGTGGGGCATCACGATTAAAATAGGATGTGAAGGCTCAAGACGCGAAAGAAATGCCAGAATCTGAACGGTTTTTCCTAGACCCATCTCGTCAGCCAGCAGGCCATGAAAATGGGAGCGCCACAAAAAAGAGAGCCAGTTGACGCCCTGCTGCTGATACGGATAGAGCTGGCCGCAAAAGTGGTGACTTGGAGGTGTGACTTCCCACGTAGCTGGAGTGTAAGTGGCAGGCAGCTGAGCCACCTGTTCTAAAAGCCCGAGGTGGTGATGGCGCACTCTTAAACCGTGCGGGGTGGCCTCTTCGTCTGCCAAGTCGCTCCATCCAGGTGGCAGCTCAAGAAGACCGACCGATCCTGTATCGAGGTCGATAAAGCGGCGCCTCTCTTTAAAAGCTGCCATCGCTTGAGAAAGAGAGGATCTGCGCTCTCCATACGTGATCTCGCCTTGAACACTCCACCCTTCTTCTTTGGGTTCGGCTGTCAGTGCGTGAAAAGTTGCAAGCACGACTTTTTTTCCGTCGGGATTTACAATCGTCCAGCCAACTCCCAGAAGTAGAATAAGAGCGGCTCCCACTCGATCGAGAGGGCAGTAGTAACGCGCCTCTCCCACCGTTTTTTTGATGAAGCCAGCCTCCAAAAGGTCGCTTTCCCATTCTTTTTCCGAAGGTGGGAGCACGGGGTGCGCCGCTTCTTGATGCCCAAAGGGGCCGTAATCCATCCAGAGGTCGGCAAAAGCTCCTGTCAAATCTTTGAGCCTTAAAATCGGCAGAGGATCGGGCATGAGCTTTTGAGGTCGATTTTTCCAAACAAGAGGCGGAGCTTTGGGATTTTTCTCGAGCTCTTCAAGAAACGTCTGCAGCTGGGGTCCTTCTAAAAGTTGGAGCGGCATCTCCTGCCATTTGGGGTCAACTCTTTGAACGGCCTGTTCAAAGAGGCGTGGCATCATCTTTTTGAAATCGGCCACGCCGTACGTCTCTCCTCCAAAGCTGATCTTGGGAGATAAAAGCCCCTCTCCTTCGAGCTCTAAGAAAAATTCGGCTTCAGGTATCATACGATATACTGCGATCGGTCAGGTTGTGTGAGTTTGGACTCTGCGAGGCAAAGCCAAATCGATCTGAACGAGGAAGACCATTCCCGAATAGGGAAGGCTGACGAGGAAGATCGATTTGGCACAGCCGCAGCCTGTCCAAATCGACATAAACTGAACGGGAGCAGTATCATATGCATCTTCCTAAAATTCCTGGCATCACGGCCAAAACGGCGAAAAATTTGCGCTGGAAAAGCTTGAAATATCTGTTTCAGCACGACCCAACTCAAATTTTTCGTCGCTATATTTTTAAACACCCTTTCAAATACGGTCTGCGCCTGATCC
>Ga0210389_10002989_pt1 | contig 13241 bp, 8 predicted proteins | sample IncBWH28OmetaG_FD_160127 | JGI IMG/M metagenome (GOLD analysis project Ga0210389, IMG submission 160127) | Forest soil microbial communities from Barre Woods Harvard Forest LTER site, Petersham, Massachusetts, United States - Inc-BW-H-28-O ...
ACTCGAGGGAGAGATCCGTGTCGGGATCGAGGGCGCCGGCAGCTACGGCGCCGGCCTATGCGAATACCTCCAGGACAACGGCATCACCGTGTTCGAGGTCGAACGGCCACGGCGCCGCGAGCGACGTACCGGGAAGTCCGACCGGCTCGATGCGCTGCTGGCCGCAAAGAAGGTGCTTGCCGATGATGGGCTCTCCACGCCAAGGGGGCACGGCAAGCGCCTGGCGCTGCAGATACTGCTCGTCGCTTACCGCTCTGTCATCAGCGAGCGCTCACGGCTCTACAACCAGCTGCAGGCCCTGCACGTCGGAGCACCAGCGACGCTCAGGGAAAGGGTCGGGCCCGCGAAGAACGGCGCGAAACTCGCACAACGACTCACCGGGATGCGGACCCGCCCGAACGCCAGCCTGCAAGAGAACACCACCCTCCAAGTACTCCGCGACCTCGCCAACCGCACCCGCGCGCTCGACCAGCAAGCCCAGGACTACAACCGTCAAATCGACGCGCTCACGCGCGAGCTTGCACCCACGCTGATGGACGAACCCGGCGTCGGGCCGATCTGCGCAGCGAAGCTGATCGCGTTCAACCCAGCACGCTTCAAGAGCGAGGCGGCGTTCGCACGAGCTAACGGCACCGCCCCGCAGCCAGCATCCTCCGGGAAAACCGTCCGTCACCGCCTCAGCCGCGGAGGGGACCGGCAAATCAACACAGCGATCTACACGATCGCGCTCTCACGCTCCGTCCACCACGCCCCAAGCCGCGCCTACATCCAACGCCGAATCGACGAAGGCAAGACCAAGCGAGAGGCCATGAGATCCCTCAAGCGATACCTCTCCCGCGACCTCTACAACCAGCTCACCAACACGCCCTTGACAACATAGAAGCATCCACCGAGTTGTGGGCCTGCGTCTCTGCACACCGGGTATAGACCCGAACCACGATAAAGAGGCCAACAGATTTAGGCCACCACCAGCGCGAGCGCCAGCGAGAGGGGCCGAGTCGACACAGCAGCGACACAGCACCCGCACACCCGATCCGCGCCATACGCAAGGATCAAGGCATCTCCCAGGAAGCCCTCGCGCTCAAGTGCGGCCTCGACCGCTCCTACTACGGCGCGGTCGAGCGAGGCGAGCGCAACGTCTCCCTCACGAACATCACCAGGATCGCCGAAGCACTCCAAACGCCGCCCGCGACCATCTTCGCTCGCGCAGAAGCCTCTCAGCAGATAGAGACCGCGCGCGGTCCTCAGACCGCTACGCAACCCAACGGGCGTCGGCTAGCTCGTCTTTGTAGGTCCCGGTCGCTAGATACGCCTGCAGCCGTCGCCCCTCGGCGAGGGGTCTGATCTTGGCGATGGCCTGGTTGGGAGTGCGTGCCTCGGTTGCGAAGACCTGCTGGTAGTCGGGGGAGTCGACGCCCTTCGAGGGGTCGGTGGCGAACACGAGGTAGCCGCGACGCCGTGCGCGCTCGGCGTTGATCTCAGCGATGCGCTTGTTCTCGGCCTCAAGGTCTCGTGCCCATGCGAATAGGTCTGTTTGAGTGTTGGTGGCCGGAGTCATGAGTGGCTGCGCTCCATCGCTATATCTTCCCACTGGGATGGGACGGTATTCGCGCTCGCCCCGGTTACTGGCCGGCAGCAATGGCGCGGCGAAGGCCGTCGATGTCTGCTCCAGTGTAGGCGTCGAAGACGTGCTGGACCACCTTCTCGTAGTGCCAGTCGCGGCCCGCGAGACGCGTTGCGTCCTTGCACCAGCGGCGAGCACGACGGTCCTTGAGCGCCACATCGGGGTCTTCCTGGCCCTTGGTCTCCAAGATGAGACAACTATCGTCGGCGAGCCGTATCACGAAGTCCGGGTAGTAGTAACGCAGTGTGCCCTCCCTGGAGATGTACTCGAGCGCGAACCGACTGTTCATCGTGAGCTTCGCCCACGCGGCCACATCGGTCGCGCGGTCGAGGAACGTGGCGAACCTAGCCTCCAGGTTGTTGTCGACGGGCGTGAGGTTGAAGACGGTTCGTTTGCCCTCGACGGTTTTCCGTGACCATGGGAACGGTGGCGTCTGCGATACCCGGAAGGCGCTCTCGGTGATCTGAGGTTCGCGCTCCACGATCGCCAGCTCGCGAATGGCCGTCGCGAAGGCATCGACGACGAGCTTCTGCGCATCGTTCTCGGCCAGCCTGCGCAGCACGACCTTGTCGTGGAGGTCCACCACCTGCTCGAAAACGCGCTCCTTGAGGTAGTCGCGGACCATCGGGGCGAGCGTGGCGAACGCGCCGGAGAGGCGGTCCACGCCGCTTGCTCGTGCGACCGTGCGCGTGTAGTAGGTGATGACGCCCGACGCGTCTTCGGCGTAAGGGACGTGGAAGTCGAACTCCTCGACGATGTCCTTGTCGATGAGGTGCAAACCCCGGTAGTGGACGTACTCGTCCGGCTCCACGTCTGGGACGACGAGCAGGGTCTTGGGGTCTGGCACATCTGCCGGGTGGAGCTGCGCCAGAGCGCTGTCGGAGCGTGCGAGCGCGCGCGTGAGCTGTGGGATCACGATGTCGAATTTGAGCTTGGCCTCATCGACGAAGATCGTGACGGCGCCCGCCTGGATCTTGTCCGCGTCTTCTCGCTGCACGATCAGACCACCGTCCAGCTCTGCGTTCCATAGATTGCGGAACGCTTCGTGCTCAATCACGACGACTCGCTCGTCGAACCCTGAGCCAGGTGGTGTCATCCGCCTGAGCCCGCGCCCGAGTGCCTGCTCAGGAAGGATTTTGTTGGCTGCGCTGAGTGCTCTGAGCGTGACGATGACGCAGACGTTGCGCACATCCCAGCCCTCGCGCAGCATCAGGACGCTCACGATACAGCGGATGCGACTGCCGGGCTGATCGACTTCACGAGCCGCATTGCGGGCTATCTCCAGATCGGCTTTGGTGATTTCGCCCTGCGTGTTGGTGTGGATTACGAGGAGTTGGTCGTCGGCAAACTCGCGCATTTGGCGGAGATAGTCGCCTGCTCTGTCGGCCTCGCGTGTGTTCTCGCACATCACGAACAGCACGGGCCGCTTGCCTGCGGGGGACAGCGTGTCGTTGAACTCGCGCCAGCGTCCGACGGCTACGTCGAGCCATTGGCGACTGCGCTCGAATGAGCCGTCGCCTAGCTCCACCTCTGCCCCGGTCACCTCGCCAATGATGGGCGTCTTGACTATCCCGTCGGCGACGGCCTGGGCGAGCGGATAGTCGACCACCACGTGCCTGAACAGCTCGCCGTTTTCGTGCTTTGGCGTGGCAGAGAAGTCGAGTTGCGAGACCACTCCGGCGCCGGGGTCGTTAGGTGTGCGTTTGCGCAGCTCGTCGTGCAGACGCTCGATCGTCTGGTTCCACTTGAGCTTCTCGTCATGGACGTGGTGCGCCTCGTCGTTCAGGACCACGACCCGTTCGCGCTCAGCGATCCCCACGAAGAGACGCTCGGCTGAGGGCGCGTCGACGTCGCGGTTCACGCGTGGACCTACCATCGCCTCGACCGGGTTGGGCGCCGTCTTATTCTTGCCGCGGCCGGTGGTCGGCTCATAGAGTCGCTGGATGTTGGTGAGGTACAGAACCCCACGGGCGGTTACGGGCGCGGGATCGTCTTGCAGCAACACGGCTAGGTCGAAGTCGTGTGACCACTCGGGCGGGACCATCGGGTCACGGCGGAACGTTCTCGCGTCGCCGAAGTCTGTCTTCAGCCTCTCGAACACGATCAGGTTCGGTGCGATCACTAGGAATGAGGTCGCCATCGGTGAGGCGGGCTCGTACAGCGCGTGGAAGTAGGACCACACCACGCACAGGCTCATAGCCATTGTCTTCCCGGAGCCGGTTGCCATCTTTATGGCCAGCCGCTGGCGCTTAGTTTCGCCTGGCTGTAGCAGCATCCCGTGCTCTGCGAAGTCGAGTAGATCCTTGAGTCCCTGGACAGGCTCGATCTCGTTCAGGTAGATGAACGTCTCGACGGCCTCACGCTGGCAGAAGTAGAACCGAAACGGCCCGCCGTCTTCCGTGCGGTGCTCATCGGCGAACCAGAATCCCAGCAGACGACGCGACGTGTCGGACGCTCCTTTGTAGCTCTGGGAACGCCACGCATCGACACGAGCGCGCACACCGTTGACGGCATAGGTGTCTTCGCTCGGCGTGCGCCGCTCGGGGACGGCGTAGGGATCACCGGAGGGAGCTGTCGGCTCCTCCGGTGTCATTTGATACGGACCTCGGCCAGCTTTGTCGTGTCGTTACCGAAGATGTCGATGATCTTGACGACGAGCGCGTACGTGCCCGCCGTCGGGTACTCGTGCCAATCGCTCTGAGTTGCCAGCGTCGGGTCCTCGCGCGTCCTATACGCCTGCCAGTGGTTGTGAAACACCTCGTCGCTGAAGTCGAAGTCCACAGACCAGTAGTCGATGAGATCAGACCAGGAGCTGATGCTCTCCCGCACCTTCTGCGGGATCAGGTCCTCGCTCGGGATCGCGAAATCGTTGAGGACCACGCAAGCCTCGTGCCCTTTGCGGCGGGCATCAAGATCGACGAAGGCCAGCTCGAAGAACCTCACGGCGTCGGCTTCGGAAACCTGGCGCTCCATCACCTCGCGCGGAATCTGGCGCGGGCGCAGATCGAGGCCACGGCGTCGTGCTCGCTCAGTGATGGTGTCGTGCAGACCCATCTCCCACTCCCAGCCAAGCAGGTCGCAAGCCTCTATGCCGTTGTCGGCCATCTCGTCCATAACTTCCTCGGTCTCATCGATCGTCACCGGAGCGTCCGTCGCGCCCACGTGGACCATGCGATCGGCCTTGCGTCCGTGCAGCAAGCTGAACCCCCCGACTGGTTCTGCCCGGTAGAACGCGAGTATCGTGTCCAGGTAGGCGCGAAGGGCGCCGTTGCCTGTTACCACTTGCCACCGCTGGCGCTCGTAGGAGCCGAGATTCTGGATCTCGAACGGCTTGCAATCGGGTATGTTGAGCAGCCGCTTGCGCGTTGTGTGGATCGAGAACCGGCCGAGATCACAGGCTATCCAGCGGCGACCCAGCTTCTCCGCTACGGCAGGGGTCGTGCCGGACCCTGCGAAGCAGTCAAGGACGAGGTCACCCGCGTTGGACGAAGCATAGATAATTCGTTCGAGAAGACTCTCGGGCTTCTGCGTTGGATAGCCGAGCATTTCCGGCCGGCCAAGTAGCTTCAAATCGTCCCAGATTGACTGCGCCGGCACGCCCTCAGCTTCGTCAAGGTACTTCTTGTATTGAGGTACGTCTTTCTTCGACAGAACGATCATGTCGTCTGCGAGTGCCTTATCGATCTTTTGTTGACTCCATCGCCAGTACTTGCCTGAGGGCGGCCGCAGAACCTTGTCCCCAAATCGGCGCGTGTTGTCGTCTTTTGAGCTATAGACGTGGGTAGCATGCAGGGGCAGAAGTCGGTACCGGCGTCCGTCATCATCCTCGTGGCGGTACGCTTGATCAACGTACTCTTGCCGATACGCGCCGTAGACAGGGTTGAAAGTCCCGCCGGGTCGACGGTAGTAGAGCAGGGTGTCGTGGATGCGCCCATAGCCATCCGGGTCGTTGTGCGTGTTGGCACGCCGCCACACGATTTCGTTCTGAAACGCCGTAGATCCGAGGAGTTCGTCGAGGAGCAACCTCCCGTAATGGGCCGCACGGGCATCGAGGTGGAGATAGATACTCCCGGTAGGCGAAAGGAGGTCGAACAAGAGCGTGAGTCGTTCGAAAAGCATTGTCAAGTACGAGTCATATCCCGCGCCCCACGTATCGCGGTAAGCGTGCTCCTCAAGGATCGATGGTGCCTTTACCAAGTCGACATCACCAACGCTCACGTGGTGAGAGAAGTCCGCGCCCGTAGCGAACGGCGGATCGATGTAGATGAGATCAACCTGCCCTGCGAATTTCGCGGCCAAGCTGCCCAGCACGAGCTTGTTGTCGCCCCAGATCAAAAGATTTCGCTCGGCAGCTTGAGGCCTTGCGCTTCCAAACAGAGCGCCAGTGTCCCGCTCACGCGTCGCGCGCGACTCGTTGATCGTCTCGACGGTTTGGAACGGGAGCTGCAGACGCTCCACCTGCTCGGGCTTGCCGTCCCAATCAAGGCGGACAGTCATCGCGAGCACTCTCGATGCGCAGCGAGTGGCGAGGTGTCTGGTGAGCCCAGCATGGGGCGACATCATTACCAACCGCCCGGTCGTCGCGGGTGGACACCATCGTTCGGCCATGTGGGAAGACTCGGTGCGCACCGAGTGCCCTCGCCGCCCCTTACGAGTGCGAGCGCGTTAGACCACGCTTGGCCAGTGTGGCGTGCGATCCCCGCGCCTTTCCGCCTTTACTCTTCCCGCGGCACTGCGGCTCGAAGCAGATGACGACACACGTGGACCAGGGCATTTGGTACCCACGAGTGGTACCCACAGCCCCGCAAGCCCGACCTCACTCCACCCCACAAACAACAAAACCCCCGTAAATCCGAGGGTTTTGCGTAAAGCGGATGAAGGGATTCGAACCCTCGACCTTCGCCATGGCAAGCCTTGAAATGCGCCCCGAGGCGCGCAAATAGGCGCGATTTGATCGGCTGGACATGGCTTCGGTAGGCGCGATTTGGCTGGTTTGCTACCCAAACCGCTACCCACGGCCAATCTGCTACCCATCCGCTACCCACGGGTGTAGACTGCGGGGATCGCACCGAATTCGAAAGCCGTGATCCTTGTCCGCGAGCACCGCGGCAGCCCCTTCTACGAAGCCTTCTGGCGACTGAACGGCAAGCAGGTCAAGCGCCGCATCGGTCCCGCTTGGCTCGAACGCGATCCCGACTCTGGCGAATGGGGGCGGCGGAGAGGGCGCGTCCCTGATGGGTCCTACGACGAGCGCGGCGCCCACGTCGAGGCAGCCCGGCTCGTGGATGAGTACGTGGCAGACGCCGCCGATCGGGAGCGAGTCGAGCAGGAGCGCCTCACGCGGGGCGTAACATTCCGCGAGGTCGCCCACTCCTACATGCGCTGGCTGGCAGACGTCGCCGGGGCAAAGCCTTCCACGCTACGCGACCGCGAAACCGTTTTGGGCGAGCAGGGAGCGCCGCGCAAGCGCGGGGAAGGCAAGACGCTCGGACACGTCATGGGCGCACTCGGCAATCGTCCGGCGGCAAAGGTCACCACGCGGGAGATAGACGAACTCCTCGCGACGATTAGCGCAACGGGCGCGTCGGCGGCCACCGTGAACAAGTACCGCTCGGCCGTCTCGGCAGTCTTCAACCACGGATGCAAGCCGTCCACGTTCGCGCTGCCAGCCAATCCCGTGATCGGAGCCGACAAGCGCCGCGAGCTTCCCCAAGCGCCCCTCGTGTTCTATTCGCCGGAGGAGATTGAGGCCATTGCCCGCGCGCTCGCGGAGGGGCAACACCGCGATCCGGCATATCCCGCGGTCAACGACGGAGAGCGGCTCGCGCGACAGGTCGAGGACCAACAGGACGCCGAGATGGTCCGCGTCGCCGCCTACGCCGGATTGAGGCAGGGCGAGTTGCTTGCGCTGCGTTGGCGCGATGTTGATTTCGCGGGGTCCGCGCTGACGATCGCTCGTGCGATGAGCGCGGGCCTGGAGTCTTCAACGAAGTCCGGCCGTGTCCGCCGTGTGCCGTTGGCCGACCAGCCGGCAGCCGCGATCGATCGCATGAGCCAGCGCGAGCACTTCGCGTCGCCCGACGACCTTGTGTTCTGCAACGTGTTCGGGCGGCCGCTCGATGGTTCGGCGCTGCGGCGACGCTACAGGCGCGCCCAGGTCGCTGCCAGCGTTAGGCCCGTGCGGTTCCATGACCTACGGCATACGTTCGGCTCGCTGCTTGCAGCACGTGGCGTGGACGTTGTGACCATCCAGAAGGCGATGGGTCACAGTGCGCTCAGCACGACCAGCCGTTACCTGCACGCTCGACCGGCATCTGAGCAAGCACAGATGTTCACGGCAGCTTTCATGCCAAGCCTCTAGCACAACGCCGAGCCAACCTTCTTGGGCCGTTGAGTTGAAGGTGGGACGCGGCCTTTCGGGGCACTCCCGACCCCGACTGCGCGCAATACCTGCCACTCCTAGGGGCACGGCCAAGAGCAGAGCACTTCGTCCGGTGCCGGCTGCCGGAGCAGTCCCGCGGACGCGGCCGTGACGCCGGATCCGGATGTCAATCAAGCGGCGGGGACCGGCGGCTCTCGATCACCGCTGCTTGACCACGGGCCCCGCTTCTCTCGTCGAGCCAGCTCGACGAGAGCGGCCCGCGACGGTTCGCCGGCATCTGCTCCCCCTGAGTCGATGTCGCTCACCCACTCCCTTTCGCTCACGAGGTAGCCGCCGTCTACGCCCGCCCCCTAACAGCTGACGGGCTCGCCAGCGCCAAACATCCGCGCACGACAGCAAACGGCTCGCTGCGAACCTATGCCTTCCGTCGCCCCGTCGCGCGAGTTATCATCTTGCTATGCCGGGTCGTTCCCAGCACCTGCGGGCACCCTTCTTGCGCCGATACGTCGGCGCGTCGCGGTATGCCGCGCCGCTCAGTGTGGGAATCACCGTGGCGACCACTCTCATCGTCTTCTTCGTGACGACGGACAGTCTCAGCGGCGTCAAGCTGCTCGTAACGATCTGCATCGGTTTGCTCGGTGCCGCGCTCTGTCTCCAGCTGGAGATGCTCGTTGCGCTCGCTGAGCGCAAACAGTCTCAGGACGGCCAACGCTCACTCCTCGAGTCGCTCGACGAGTTTCCGGAACTCATCCCGTTGTTCACCCGTCTAGCGCGCGCTGCCACAATAACGCTGCGCGAGACCAAGGTCGAGGAGTTCCGGCCGCGCGTCGCTACCGTCCTCGGTGATTCGTATGTGTCCCTTCAAGAACTCGCAGAGGGTCGCGTCCGGATAAACGGGATAGGCACCGCTCTTCACGCCCGTTTTGGGAAGGCCACGGCATCCCTCCAGGGCACGACCGATGAGGGCGACACGGTGTGGTGGCAACGTCAGAGTGGACGAGAGTTTTTCGACCTGAATCGCCAACTTGTCGCTCGTGGTATCGATGTCGAGCGTGTGTGGTTGCTTTCCGGTGCTCCTGATGAGGCCACGCGCAACCTCATCAACGACCATTTCCGTGAAAATATTGACGTGTACTTGGTGCGTACCGACCGCGTTCCCGCCGAGCTTCTCGTAAATATGACGATGATGGACGAGATATTCCTTTACGAGGACATTCCAAATAAGCGCGGAGTGGCAGTCGAAGTCCTCTACACCGAAAACGAGATCGATTGCATGCGTGCCGTCGCACGCTTTGCGGAGCTCAAGGCTTACGCGACTAGATACGAGAGCCCCGCGACATTCGATGGCCTGTTCAGCATAACCGGCCCTGTCGAGGCCGCACATGCGCCTGACCCAGCCGCACTTCAGACCAACGGATAGCAGTGATGCACCTACGTAGCCGTTTCGCGCGCGACCGTGTCGCGCATGGCCACCAGGCCGCCGCGTGATGTGCGGCATCGTTGGCGAAATCGCACTCGGAGGCAAGACACCGGACCCAGAGGCTCTAGCACGGATGATGCGTGCGGTGGCTCCTCGTGGACCTGACGGTAGTGGGGTGTTCTGTACAGCGCGTGTCGGTCTGGGCCACCGGCGGCTTACAGTAATCGACCTGTCGGCGCGCGGCCACCAGCCGATGGTGGATCCAGAGCTGGGACTCGCAATCGCATTCAACGGCTGCATCTACAACTATCGCGCTCTGCGCGCCGAGCTTTCCTGCCACGGGTATCGGTTCTCTTCTGCGAGCGACACCGAGGTACTTCTCAAGGGCTTTCATCATTGGGGAGACAGCGTAACGACACGCCTAAACGGGATCTTTGCGTTCGCTATTGCCGACCTAGTAACCGGAGATGTGGTGCTCGCGCGGGATCGGCTCGGCGTCAAGCCACTATATACGGCGCTCGTGACGGGACGACTCCGCTTTGCTTCAACGCCTCAATCACTCCTTGCAGGGGGCGGTATCGATACAGCCGTGGACCCCCTCGCTCTTCACCACTATCTCAGCTTCCATTCTGTTGTACCTGGACCGCGAACTATCTTGGCCGGCGTGCGGAGGGTCATGCCCGCAACCCTCGTCCGGATCGACGGCGCGAGCGGTCGCATGCACGAGACACGGTATTGGAAGACCTCGTTCACCCGCCTTCCTGAGCGGGCTCAAATGCGATTGGAGGATTGGGCAGATGCGGTTTTGGACGGCCTTCGCCGCGCGGTACAACGCCAGCTTGAGGCCGATGTCCCAGTCGGCGTGTTGCTGTCCGGCGGCCTTGACTCCAGCCTGTTGGTGGCGTTGATCGCACGGGCCTATGGGAACCTGCCGACTTACACGATCGGGTTCGATAGCGCTCACGGGATCTCCGGAGATGAGTTTGCATATTCCGAGTTGGTCGCGGCGATGTTTGGCACTGAGCATCACAGGTTTCACTGCTCCGACGCCGCAATACTGTCTGCATTGCCTGCAACCTTGGCCGCCATGAGCGAGCCCATGGCGAGTCGCGATGCCGTGGCATTCTACCTCCTAGCTGAACAAGCCAGCAAGGAGCTCAAGGTAGTGCAATCTGGGCAAGGGGCCGACGAGATGTTCGGAGGTTACGAGAGGCACCAGGCATTGGCCCACGGGCGGCGCCCAGCACTTCAGGAGTACGAAGCGCTTCTCGATCGCAGCCACCGTGAGATAAGTGAGGCTGTCGAAGAGGACTACCGACTGAACAGGGACGTGAGCTCAGAGTTTCTCGTCGACCATCTCGGTAGGATTGGAGCCGAGACAGAGGTTGATCGCGCGCTGCGTTTTGACAGCGAGGTGCGGCTCGTTGATGACCCTCTCAAGCGGGTTGACAATATGAGTATGGCCTGGGGAGTCGAAAGTCGAGTTCCGTATCTAGATCATGAGCTGGTGGAACTCGCAGCGACGTGTCCTCCTGAGTTCAAGCTAGGTCAGAATGGTAAGGGTGTGCTGAAGGCCGCCGCGCGGCTAGTGCTGCCGGGGGCTGTAATCGACAGACACAAGGGAAGTTTTCCTGTGCCAGCAATGACACGTCTGGAGGGAGGGATCTTCGAACTCGCTCGAGACGCGCTCTTGTCTGAGCGGGCGCGCGCGAGGGGCCTTTTTCGGCATAGTTACATAACGAAAGTGATCAACAGGCAGCCTTTGACGCCGTCTGGGGACAGTCAGCTGTGGCAACTCGCCGTGCTGGAGCTCTGGCTAGCGACCCATGGCCTGTGAACAACCGCACTAGTCAAAGCCCGGCGTCTTGGTAGCGGCTCAGGGGATCGGGACGGTGACGTCCCCACGATCCTCGAGGAGGCACTCCCACGTCTCAAACGACATGCAGATTCGGCCTCCGACGCCGTAGTCCGGGCCCCAGCTATTCCAGAACCACACTCGATTGTTCTCGGCATCTATCTGGTCAGCAAGCAGCTCATGGCCGCCCCGCGCGGCGGCGCCCGGTGCGATCTCGACCATACCCGTTTCCGGATCGGGTTCGTCAAAGCTGTCGTACCACGTGACTCCGGTCATTACCGGCTGGAGCGCAAGAGCGCGGAGCGCGTGATCGATACCGAATGCATGCCGGTAGGACTTTATGATCCCGAGGCGTTGCGCGGCCTTACACGCCATGAGGCCACTACTACCCGGAGCGCCATCCTCAGAGATCGTGTCGAGGCGACGCGCCGTAGCGTAGATCTGCAGAGCGTTGGCCTCGCAGTAGAGTTTGCGGCGAGACGCTTCTGGCATGGCATCCAGCGCCCCGCACAATGCGTGCGCCGTTGCGCAGTCGTGCGTGCCTTGATTCAGCGGGAGACCACTGCAATTGTGGCGGACGCTGGAGATCCTCGGTGCTTGGTCCGCAGGGTAGTCGCGCGACCTTGAGTCGTGATGGACGTGGCGGCCCAGTCGCTTTCCTTCAACGACCTTCTGCGGGAGTTCAACTTTGAAGACATCGGCTGTTGGCACAGTGCTCTCCCCAGGACGAGGTACAGGACAGATAGCTAGTGCCTTTCTATAGATTGGCACAGCGATTGTCAAGGATATCGTACCCGCCTGCCTCCCATCAGCGCAGGCTCTTGAGCTCAACCCATCGTCCAAAGCGAACCAACGTGCTTGCGCGTGGAATACTGAAGCAATGCTTGGAGACGACCGATGGTCTCGATGGGTGCTCGATAGTCGGTTCGCCGGCCTGGACCAGCAGCGCGATGCTACGCGCAAGCATCTCGAAGCGGTGCGCGACCGAGTCATCGCCGCCGCCGGTCCCCTCCAGGGCGCAACCGTCCTCGACGTAGGTTGCGGCGACGGACTGATTGGGCTCACCGCCCTCAACGCGGTAGGCCGTGAAGGAGAAGTGGTCTTTTGCGACATCTCGGATGCACTCCTCGATGAGTGTCGTTCCGCGGTCCTGCGGCAGAAATCGACTGCGAAGGCCCGATTTATCAGGTCCAGCGTGTCCGGACTCGCGGGCATCGGTGACGGATCCATGGACGCCGTTACGATGCGTTCCGTTCTGCTTTACGTACACGACAAGCCGACTGCTCTCGCATCCATCAGACGGGTGCTACGCCCAGGGGGTCGTCTGTCCATCTTCGAGCCGATTAACCGCTTGATGCTTCCTGAGCCAAACGACCGGTTTTGGGGCTACGACGTATCAGGCGTAGATGAACTGGCTACACGCGTGAAGAAAAGGTTTCATGAGATGGAGGCGCCTGGCTGGCTTGACGTAATGATGGACTTCGATGACCGCGATTTGCTTCAGCTGATGGAGGCAGCCGGCTTTGAGCACCTTCACGTGGAGTGCCACATGGACGTGGAGCACGGGTCACTGCTGCGGCCCATCAGCCTAGACGCGCTGCTTGGGATTGCGCCTAACCCGAACGCGCCGACCATTGCCGAGGCTGCGCGCGCGGCTTTGACCGAGGAGGAGCTGAGACGTTTTATGGGTAAGCTCTCCGCGGCATTTGAGAACAAAAGATGCGTGAGGCGTGAGGCTGTTGTCTACGCATCGGCCAGTAAGGCATTAAGCTGATCGGTGACGACGCCGATAATTACTATGCCGCCTAGCAGTCGGTCACCCCCAAGCTGGGGATCGTCAGGAGTCACGCATCACCGAAGGCACTGGTGACCGCTAGCCATGCAGGTGAGTTGAGCGGTGGCCGGGACTCGATGCCACGCTGCGTGATCGTTGGCGAGGTGTAGCTTGTTGCCGACGGGC
>Ga0210389_10002993_pt1 | contig 13233 bp, 17 predicted proteins | sample IncBWH28OmetaG_FD_160127 | JGI IMG/M metagenome (GOLD analysis project Ga0210389, IMG submission 160127) | Forest soil microbial communities from Barre Woods Harvard Forest LTER site, Petersham, Massachusetts, United States - Inc-BW-H-28-O ...
GGATGGCAACAATGCCAATGTGTACCAGGCGATTGCGGTGGACGCGTACCCAGCCTTCTGTGCCCACTTTAGCTTGACCCAAGATCCGGTGAGTTATGTGTTTCTGGGACTCGGGATCGCGGGTCCATTCGTGTTCACGGTGCCGCCTGCGCCTCAGTTCGTGCCGCAGATTTCGGAGGAGTGATTCGGGTGTTTGCGCTGCCTAATCTTCGCATCGGAGTCAGTTGATCCGTGGCCTCTCCCTCCATCCAGTCCAACGAGGCAAACCTCGGCGCTGGAGGCAGCGGCACGGTCACGTTTACCGGCGCACAGACTTCCGGCAACACGAACGTCGTCGCGGTTTGGGTTCAGAATAACCAGGTCTCCACCGCAGTCCCGGTGCCGACTGATTCGTCGGGCAATACCTATGTCTTAGCAGTATTCCAGGACTCGGTTGGAGGCTCCAATGGCGTAGCGCTCTGGCTCTTCGTCTGTATCGGCATCGCCGCTCATGGCGCTGGCAACGTCGTCAACATCACCTTCCCCGGTGGCACGTTCTGCGACGCAATCATCGTCGAGTACCCGCCAACAGGCGCTGTCCGCACCTCAAACGGTAACAACCGCTTCGGTGGCGGCACAGCCCCCATCTCGACCACGCTCTCCGGCACCTCGACCAACGATCTGGTCGTGATGACCAGCTGGGCGAACAACGTCGCGGTGAGTGGCGCTGGCACCGTCGGCGCCAACACCGCCAACGTCGTGCAGACCTCGACGGATCCGTTCGTGGTGCAGGACGGTCTGTCTGACGGCTCGAGCCCGATGACCGTCGTCTGCGGCGCGATCGTCGATGACTTCTGGACCATCGCGGCGCTTGCGTTCAAGCAGCCTGGCCCCACGATCACGAGCCAGCCGCAAAACATCACCGTCTACGCCGGCCAAACAGCAACGCTCTCGGTGACAGCGACGTCCTCCGGCGGCTCCCTGTCCTATCAGTGGAACCTGAACGGCACGCCCATCGGAGGAGCCACGAGCTCAAGCTACACGACGCCCGCGACGAGCCTTTCAGACAGCGGCAGTGTGTTCACAGTGACGGTGACGGATAGCAATGGCTCGGTGCTCTCGCATCCCGCTGTTCTAACCGTGCTCATCGCGGCCTCGCTGTTTTGGATCCGGGCCTAAATCAAGCCTCTTCCCAACCCCTGGCTTTCTTGGTACAGCTAGCCGAGTCCATGAAGCCCCAGCTCTTGATGCAGGATTTCGGCGGCTCGAACAACGCCGATCCCGAGGGGACAAGCGCCCGGCTAATGAAGGGCGGATCCTGGAAGCACCAACGCATCATCGTGGTGCTCCCCGCCGCCGACCTCATCCCCGCGAAAGTCGCCCTCGCCCACTGGAACCTCGCCTTCCCCCCGAACAACGGCGTCGTCCGTATTCTCGCTCAAGGCATGGAAGTGGGGGACGCGTACTCTTCCGCCCTCGAAGGCATCCTGGCGCACCCCGAGCTGTCTCGCTGGGAGTACATGCTCACGATCGAGCACGACAACGCGCCTCCCCCCGATGGCGTGATCAAGCTGTGCGAACAGATGGAAGCGCACCCCGAGCTGTCCTGCATCGGCGGCCTCTACTTCACCAAGGGTCCAACGGGAGTCGCGCAAATCTGGGGCGATCCAAAAGATCCCCTCCTGAACTTCCGTCCGCAGCCGCCCGATCTCGGCGGCGGCCTCGTCGAATGCAACGGCACTGGGATGGGCTTCAATCTCTGGCGCCTCGCTATGTTTAAAGATCCGAAGCTCCGAAGGCCGTGGTTCAAGACGCAGACGCGGGACGGCGTCTCGACCCAAGATCTCTATTTTGCGAGCGACGCCAAGAAGTACGGCTACCGTTTCGCGGTCGACTGCAGCATCAAAGTCGGCCACTACGATCTCCGAGGCGACTTCGGAATCCCCGACACGATGTGGTGAGTGAGCAGCAATGAGCCAAAAGAAAAAACCGAAACCGAAGTCCAAGTCGAAGCAGAATCCGCGCTCTCGAGTCGCTGCTCAAGCAACTCCGTCGCCCACGATCTCGAGCGCGTCTCCGATCGCTTCGGCCCAACTCCTGAAGCTCGATCTCGGCTGCGGCCCAAACAAGAAGCCCGGCTTCTTCGGCGTCGATCAACACCCGATGCCCGGCGTCGATCACTGCATGGATCTCAGCGATACGAGCCTCACCTGGCCCTGGGCGGACAACTCCATCGAAGAAGTGAATTCATCCCACTTCTACGAGCACCTCGATGCGGTGCAGCGCATGCACTTCCTCAACGAGCTGTGCCGCATCCTGATCCCCGGCGGCAAAGCCACCATCACGACACCCTACTGGGCCTCCTCGCGTGCGTATGGTGACCCCCAGCACCGTTGGCCGCCGATCGGCGAGATGACGTTCTTTTACGCCGTGAAGACCTGGCGCCTGAGCAACGCTCCCCACACGGACGCCCAGTGGTGTCCTGGCGGCTTCAACTGCGACTTCGACTTTACCGCAGGCTACTCACTCCACCCCGAAGTGCAGCCGCGCAACGCCGAGCTCCAGCAGAAGATGGTGACCTTCCTGAAGGAAGCCGCGCAAGACATGATCGCGACGCTCGTGAAGCCGCTCGCGCCGCGCTAGCGCTGCGTCCCCGACCACAGGTGATAGAGGTAGGGGTTACTGTAGATGTCGCCCGGGATGTGACCCGGGGTGATCCCCCGCTGCTTCAGCACGTACGGCAGCGACAGCTGGTCCTGTGAGGTCCAGCGCTCACACTCGTCGTACCAAGCGCGCTCAAGCTCAGCGATCGCTCGGGTGTGCTCCCGCGCGATGACGCCGCCACAGAGCAGCCGCCCGCCCCGAAAGCCTTCCCTGCGGTAATGCTGGACCTGCTCGACGAGCGGCTCACCGTCGTACTTCGGCATCGCGATCGCATACGAGACTTCTTGCTCGAGCGTGCGGTGCTCGGCCGGGTGCGGGTAGAAGGCGATGCCGTCGCGCAGGTGCTTGAGGCAGTGGCCAACGAAGCCCTTGCCGTGGTGCACCCAGAAGGCTGAATCGATCCAGACCGAGTACTGATACTTCCGGCAAAACTGCGCCACCGAGTCGAGCTTGTAGTATCTCGCCTGCATGCGCGCTGACACCGCAGGATTGCCGCCGTTAGCGTAGTCACTGCGGAGAACGATCTGCCAGGTCTTGCGACGAAGCTTCTCGTTGTCCGTGAACAAGATCAGATCGCAGTCCGCGTCCCAGATCTCCGGCGGCTCGTCGTGGCCGCCGAAGGAGGCGCTGTAGAGCACGACACGTTTCAAGCGTCTCGCTCAGCCCGGAGAGCCGCCTGCATCCGGAACCACCGGAGGCTCATCAGCCGGAACGATCGATAGTACCAGCGATCGATCATGGAGTGATCTCATCGTGTCCGCACCAGCAAGGCGTGGTGCTGCCGTGCTCGACCATCTTTAAGCCAGAGTTCTTGCGGTAGAGCACTTGTCGAAGCTGATGAAGCTCCATGATGAGTAGCCTCACGTGGAAGGGGTTGAGCTTGACCGGATGGATCTTGCCGTCGGTGTTCGACTGAATGTGCCTGAAGCAGATCTCGTCGATCTCAGCGCTGTTCACGCGCTCGCCTCGACTCATCGCTTCACGCTGAAAAAGAACAACTGTACCAGGCGTGGCTTGTGGATGTTGAAGCCGCCGTAGCTCGTGGCCGAGTGGATGAGCTTCGCGTCCCAGATGACGAGCCGATTGAAGACCGAACCCACCTGGTCGACGAGCACCCAGTTCTTGGCATTCGTTAGGTTGAATTTGCTGTACAAATCGGAGTTGATTTCCGGGTCTTTGTCGGGCCGGCGGTTGCCGAGATTGCGATGCTTCCAGAAGCTCGTGCCTGCGCCCGTCTTCTCGGGCTCGGTGAGGTACACGGCCGCGGCGTAGTCTTGTTGGTCGGAGTGCCAGACCAGCGGATCGGCGCTCGTCGTCTGCTGGAAGACGCCGTTGGCCGGCTGCTGCATCCAGTCCGTGATCCCCATCTGGAGCAGCCTCTCGAGCTCCTCCTTCACGTACGGAAAAAGGTAGTTCCGCTTCGTGCGGTGCCCCTTGAAGTAGCGATCGTCGGCAACGTACTCAGCCTCTTTGGCGAGCTGAAGGATCTCGTCCGGATACCGATAGAAATCATCGACGACGATGAGGGCAGGCGCACTCTTGAGGTAACAAAGCTCGGTCTCGGGGATGGTCATGAGGTTTCCTTTTCTGGCTCAGGGGCGACGTGCATGCGGGAGCGCTTGGCTGCTGCCGAGATCTCGGTCTTCTGCTCGTCCCAGACGCGCATTCCATCGAAGATCTGATCGAGTGTAAGGCCCGCTTCGGTCGCCAGTCGATAGCCGATGGTCAGGAGCATGACACCTCGGGCCATTGGGTCAGGCAGAGTGATCTCGGCCACCGCTTCGATCGCGTGTTGAGTTTGCCCCATCACCCGCGCCTGATCGTTATCGAAGGTCCGGACGAACTCGTTCATGAGATCTTTGATTTCGTTCATGAGGGACTCGCGGACTCCAGATCTTGAGGATCGTTTTCGATATCGAACGTTTCTTCTACGGTGAGGTGCGGACAGACGCGCACGATGGCGATGCGGCTGCCGCCCCTGCCTTCTGCATACAAGATCTAGCGCACCTGACTCTGGATGGTGTTCTGGAGATGCTCCTTGGCACACGTCGAGCAGTAGACGGTCTTGATTTTGGTGATGGTGCTCATGCTGCGAGCTTCGCTCGCTCCTTCAGCTTCACGCCGAGGTAAGTCCCGGCCCCCATGCCGGCGGCATACGTGCACGCGCAGACGGTGCCGTGCGTGTCGCCGATCCCCACGTGCTGGCTAAATCCGATCACGATCGAGCAACGCGCGGTCTTCCAAGCGAGCCCGCGCTCGGAGAAGTGCACCCAGTACACGCAAGCGACCTCGATCGCGAATCCCGTCGCGAAGGCGAGGAGCGGAAATAAGATCTGGTGCGGCGTCAAGAAAACGTCTTCTTCTCATGCGCCACGATGGCGGCCGCGCCCGCCATGAGCCCGGCCAAGGTCTGCTCGAACACCTCCCGGATCTCCGGCTCACCCGCACCCTGCGCCATCATGAGCCCGAGCCCGTAGCCGCAGATGGCGCCCCCGAGCCCCGAGTCCCAAGTCTCCGATTTGACCAGGTCGTTCAGCTTGAGCGCGAACGCCGTGAGCCGCGCCTGGACTTGCTCGTCGGTTTCGCCGCTTGGCGCTTCGTCGTGGTAACCCATCGCCCGGCACAATAGCGCCCCGCTCCTGGCGCTGGGAAGCCCTGTCGCCCGCCGCCCCTCAGAATGTTGCACCCCTGCGGGCCCCCAGGATAGGATCTCCCTCACTAGGCCGAGTTCCGGGAGGAACGTCAGGAGCGGCAGAGCGACGCACGGCTGCGTCCGCCCGCCCCTGATTTCCCGGAGCTCCCCCGCCTATGACCGATCGATCCGCCGTCGCCTTTCGCATCATGGGCAGCCGCGCGACCCTCCTCGGCGCGCAAGACTCGCTCGAAAGCATCAACACCTTCGAGCTCGACAACGGCGCCCTCTGCTACGTGGCCTCGGTCGATCAGCATTACAGCCTGAATCGCGCCTCGACGGCCTCCCCCTCCCCCCCGACCGTCATCGCCCCCACCGCCGGCCCCGGTCGCTGGACGGTGGCAACTGGCGGCACCCCCGGCGCGCAGGGCGCCCAAGGTTTTCAGGGGAGCCAAGGCTTCCAGGGCACGCAAGGCGCGGGTTTCCAGGGTTTCCAAGGCTTCCAAGGTTTTCAGGGCAATACTGGCACCCAGGGCTCGCAAGGCACCGGCGCTCAGGGCTCGGCCGGTCCGACGGGCTCCCAGGGAAATCAAGGCTTCCAGGGAGCGCAGGGCTTCCAGGGCATCGTCGGCGCCGGCACACAAGGATCCCAGGGTGCCGTTGGTCCGCAGGGGCCAGGCGGCGGCGCGCAAGGCAACCAGGGCTTCCAGGGTGGCACCGGCGCACAAGGGTCCCAAGGCGCAACGGGTGCCGGTTTCCAAGGCGCCCAGGGCTTTCAGGGGGCGCAGGGGTTCCAGGGGACGGTCGGCACGCAAGGTGCGACGGGCACCGGCGCTCAAGGCGCGCCTGGTGGCACCGGAGCGCAGGGTAACCAAGGCTTCCAGGGGACGACCGGCGCGGGGACGACCGGCGCCCAAGGGGCGCAAGGCTTTCAGGGCACCGCGGGCGCTGCAGGCGGCGCTGGCGCCCAAGGTGCGCAGGGTTTCCAGGGCGCTAAAGGTGCCCAGGGCACGACCGGCGGGACGGGCTTGCAAGGCGCGACCGGCGCGCAAGGTCTTCAGGGCCAGGTCGGATCGCAGGGCACCACGGGCACGCAGGGTGCTCAGGGCTTTCAGGGTGGCCTCGGCGCGCAGGGAGCTACTGGATCTGGAGCGCAGGGAGCTACTGGCGGCACGGGGTCGCAGGGTAATCAGGGTTTCCAAGGCGCCACCGGTGCGGGCACGCAAGGCGCCGCGGGTGGCACCGGCGCACAAGGCAACCAAGGCTTCCAGGGTGCCACCGGCGCCGGGACGACCGGCGCCCAAGGCGCTCAAGGGTTTCAGGGCGCTAAGGGCGCGCAAGGCACCACGGGCACGACCGGTGCTCAAGGCGCGGCAGGTGGTACGGGCGCGCAGGGCGCAGCCGGCGCAACGGGAGCGCAGGGATCGGTTGGCGCGCAAGGCACAACCGGCGCCCAAGGCACCACGGGCACGCAGGGCTCGCAAGGAGCGAGCGCCGCTGCGATCAATCCGCTCACGCAGTGGGTGTACGTTGACTCGGCCAACGCAGGAGTTCAGACGGGATCCATCGCGCAGCCGTACGTGAGCCCGACGGCGGCCTTCACGGCGCACCCGACCGGCAACATCACGCTCGCCATCACCGCTGCCACCTACGCAACAGCGCTCTCGTTGTCGGGCGATCGCGACATCACGATGATCGGCCTCTGCTCGCCGCTCGACAAGACGATCATCCTCGGATCGATCTCGGTTGCGTTTGCGACGACGCCGGGTCACACGCTCACCCTCCAGAACATTTCGGCCACGACGGTCACCAGCACGAGCGCAGTCCAAGACAACATCTCGCTCATCGATACAATCTTGAGCGGCACGCTGACGGGCTCGGGCACCTCTGCCACGAACACGAACCTCTACGTGAGCTCGGTGCAGTCTGTTGATCTCGTGACGGTCGGCTCGCAGCTCAATGCCGTGACGCAATTTCGGCAATGCTCGATGGAGAACGCCAACATCGCCGGCGTCATCTCGAACATGGCTGCGGTCGCGTCGGAGGCGGCTCAGAAGATCTTCCGAAACTGCATCATCCAGGCGACCCCGACCATCGGCGGCTACAACGCGGTCGACACGATCTTCCAGTCAGGCATCACCTTCCCGAACGCCGGCACCCTCAACTTCTTCGAGAACTGCACGGTCACGGGCAACATCGGCACGACTAGCGCTGCGACCGACCTCGTCACGATGAAGAGCTGTAGGCTTTGCGTCGCCGCAACGACGACCGATTTGCTGGGTATCTTGGGCACGCTCAATCTCTACGACTGCACCTTCGGGCCGAAGTCGAGCGGCTCGGTCACGCTGAGCGCCTCGATGGCCACCCTCGGCATGGACTCGACGACGGAGAAATCTTTCTGGCGCTCGACCGAAGGTCACGGCTCCATGCTGGGTGCCGGGATCGGTTCGTCGAACTTCTGGCTGGCGCTCGATCTCGGCGAAGAGGACGGTCGCCCGATCCCGACGGGCGCGAGCTCCTTCGACGCCTCGATCAACAACAATACGCGCTTCGTCATGGGCAATGCGGTCATGACCGGGAACTCGGACGTGACCTTCGGGCTCACGGGCGCAAGAGCATTGATGTTCTATACGGTGGATGTCTGGGGCGTGAACACCCACACCCTGAACCTCAAGTTTGGATCCACGGTGCTCTACTCGGTGACCACGGGCGGCGCCTTCCCGCAGCGGGTGCGTCTGCAAGTGACGGATGATGATGCCAGCATCGTCTTCGTTGGAACGGAGAACCTCTAATGAGCGGTCGTAAATACATCGGCCCCTTCAGCTCGCAGCCCGTGGGCAGCTCGGCCGACATTTCGCGCCATACGCTATCTGCCGCCATTGCGGCGACGGGGATCCTCGGCGGCGTTGCCGAGACGGGCCTCTGGCGCATCTCCGTCTTCCACACGGTCGACAACTCGGGCGCGGGCGGCCAGATGCAGCTCATCCTCAAGAACACGGGCGAAGGCAACAGTGGGGCGGGCACCTTCGCTCTGCCGCCGCTCACGGTGTCGGTCGCCGGTAACCAGTCCGGCTCCTTCGTCATGAGCTCGAACGGCACCGCCGACATCACCTACGAGGTCGATTTTACGGGCGTTACCGTGGGCTCGCTCGCTTACTCTGTACGAATCGTCGCAGAACAGCTATCAGCTCAGGGATGAGCCCCGCTCGCCCGATCGCCATGGTCCCCTACTACGGAGGGACCGGCGCTCACTGGCACTACGAGTCCCTCCGAAAAGCGAACCTCCCAGCCGTCACCTCGATCGGCGGCCTGTCGTCCATCGACGGGGCGCGCTCGCTCCTGCTCGAGCAAGCGATGTCGAGCAGCCATCAATTCGATGTCTTCGTCTTCATCGACTCAGACGTGGAATTCCGCCGCGCGGACTTCGATGCGCTCGTAGAAAGCGCCCACGACGAACAGGCCATCGTGGGCGGCACGTACCTCACGCGGATGGGGCTCTCGGGCGAGCAGCGGCTCGTGAGCTCGCCGGACGTGCACGAGGATATGGTGATCAGTTTTTTCGAGGCAGGCGGCCTCTACCCAGCGACCGCGCTCGGCATGGGCTTCACGGCCATTCCGCGCTCGGCGGTCGAGCGCATGGTGCAGCACCATCAGATGGACAAATGCTTCTTCAGCCTCTTCGGTAGCCGCTGCCCAGCCTACCCGCTCTTCATGCCGCTCATCCATGAGGGGGTGTACCGCTTCGAGGATCATGCATTTTGCGCGCGTGCCTCGGAAGCTGGCGTATCGCTCTTCGCTGACACGCGTCCCAGTCTCGTGCACCACGGCGAGCACGGCTACCGCGTCGAAGATTTGCGCGTGCGCTCTCAGCATGATCCGAGCTTCCGGCTGGAGATCGGCAAGGTCATCGCTCCCCAAGAAAAGCCTGTCGAATGACAGAAGATCCGCGCGATCCTCACGACAGAGCCTTCTTCGAGCAGATGCGCGGCTGCAAAGACAACTACCGAAAGCTCGCCGACTGCATTCACCAGATCGTGGGCCTCCAGCCGAGCTGCCTCGACGTCGGCTGCGGCATCGGGCTCCAGACTGCGCGCCTGATGGAGCTTGGCTGGCGCTCAGTCGTCGGCGCCGAGCACTCTCGGCTCGCGCTCGAGATGCGGGAGCCGGGCGTCACGATGCTGATCTTCGATCTGACGAAGGTCTCGCCTTCATTCCCCGGCAAGAGCGCGTGCGTGATCTGCACCGAGACCGCCGAGCACATCCCCGCCGAGCACGCGGACGCGATCGTCACGAACGTCTCCCAGAGCGCCTCCGACGTCATCGTCTGGTCCGCCGCCGTCCCCGGCCAAGAATGGCCCGGCCACATCAACCTCCAACCCCCGGGCTACTGGCTCGAGAAGTTTTCCGATCGCGGCTGGGTAGTCGACGAGCCCCGCACTCGGTCGCTTCAAGATCTGATGATCCAGACCCGCGCCCAGCACTGGGCCGCGGCCAGTAACTTCCGCGTGCTCGTCCCGAAGGAGAAGCTCAGGCCCCTCCACTTCTCCGTCACGAGCACCGCGCTCAACGCCGCGCCCTACATCGATCGCTGCATGCAGAGTGTGCTCCATCAAACGTACGGCAACTGGGATCACTACGTGGTCGACGCTGCGAGCGGGGATCAGACGCTTAAGATCGCCCGGGCCTTCGCCAAGCATTGCCCGAAGCAATTCCACGTCACCACGAACAAGATCCTCCGCCGCTCCGCCCTCGAGAACGCCTACCATATCTGGAAAGATCTGCCCGACGACGACGTCATCGTCTGGCTCGACGGCGATGACTGGCTGGCAGGGGATAGAGCCTTCGAGGTGCTGGAGCGCGTGTACGCGTCGCCCGCAGAGCCCTGGGTGACGTACGGGCAGTTCATGCAACCCAATGGGGAGGTCAGCATGGCGGACGCCTACCCGCCCGGGTGCGACGTCCGCAGCGAGCGCTGGCGAGCGACGCATTTGAAAACCTTCCGAGCCGGGCTCGTGAAGCAAATCGATCCCAAAGATCTCCTCCGTCCCGATGGCAAGTGGATGGATCTCGCCATCGACCGCCCGGTCATGTATCCCCTGCTCGAGATGGCCGGCCCCCACGCAGTCTTCATCCCGAACATCCTCTACGTCTACAACACCGCCGCCTCCTGGGAATCGAATCACACGCCCGCCGAGCGCGAGCAAGAGATCGCCGAGGCCGAGCGCGTGCGCGCCATGCCGCGCTACTCGCAGCTCGACAAGAGGCCCTGGTGAGCGTGCCAGTGAACGTCCACCTCGTCGTCACCCATCGCAACAAGAGCGAGCGGGTCCACTGGAACCTCGCCTCCATCGTCGGCCAGGACTACGAGCATCTCAGCGTCACCTACGTGGACGATGCCTCGGACGAAGAGCACTTCAATCGCATGCTACTCACCTTCATGGACCTCCCCGACGCCGGGTTTCCGATCATTCCGATCTTCAACGAAGAGCGCCAGGGCGTGATCAAAAACATCCTTACCGTGCTCGAAGATACGCCGGATGATCACGTCATCGTCCTGCTCGATGGCGACGACGCGCTGAGTCGTCCGGATGCTATCGCCCGCATCGCCAAAGAATACGAAGACCCCCACTGTTGGCTCACCTACGGCCACTTCCTCGCTTGGCCCGAATACAAAGTCGTGTACGACGGCGCCTACGATCCCGAGTGCATCAAGAACAACTTCTTCCGCAAATGGTTTTGGCGCTGCGCGCCGCCGCGCTCTTTCCGCATGGGCCTCTTGCGTGCCGTGCCGCCCGAGTACCACCTGGACGACGACGGTAAAACGCACTGGGAGCTCGCTAACGACCAAGGCTTGATCTTGCCGATGCTCGAGCTAGCGAGTCACCACATCCGCCACATCCCCGACGTGCTCTACCTGTACGACGTCTGGAACTGGCGTGTGCCCACGATCGAGCAGTCCTGTGCGCTCGCTGATTCAGTCGATCGCATCCGCGCTCGTCCCGCGCTTCAACCCCTCACTGAAAGGCCCTGGTAACCGATGCTCTTCGTTGACAGCTGTGATCCACTCGCCGTGCAAGAGATCTTCTCGATGGGGATCGCGTACGGTGTGACGACCAATCCTCTCATCTTGGCCAGGCGCACGGCAGAACTTGGGTCCGCGAGCACACTGGAGGTGCTTCAGCATCTCTTGAGCGTCGCCCAGCACCCGCCCTTCAAGCCGCCGGTGTTCGTGCAGCTCACGAGTCCCGCTGAGAGCGCAATGGTGAACGAAGCCCAAGTCTATCGCCGCGAGCTGGGTCCGCAGATCGGGATCAAGGTGCCGTTCTCGGAAGTAGGTCTTCGTGTCGCTAAGCGACTCCTCACCGAGCGCATCAACGTGAACATCACTTCGGTCATGAGCGTATCGCAAGCCTACTTAGCGCTGATGACGCGTTGTCAGCACGTGAGCTTGTTCATGGGTCGTATCTCGGACATGGGTCAGGACCCACTCGAGGTCATCGCTGGGGTACGCGAGCTGATGAATGCTGAGCGCGAGCGCGCTACCCTATTCAAGGCGAACATCATCGTTGGTTCGATCCGCCAGCCCCGCGACGTGATGGATGCGCTCCGCGCAGGCGCCCACATCGTGACCGCCAGCCCGGACATCCTGAAAAAGCTCCTCCAGAACCCCGGCACCGAGGCCGTGAACGCCGAATTCCAGGCCGCCGTGAAGGCGACTTAGGAATAGATCCGCCCCCGGGCCCAGCTTCATCGCGCTTGCGGCGCTCGGCCGAGCCCAGGGACTTCCCAGTGGTGAGGTGCACCTGCCACCGAGCGATACCCGATAATACTCCACCGAGCGGCAGATCTTCCCCTGCCCTAGGAATGTTGCAGCCTTTCCCCCCTCCGGGATAGGATCTCCACCACTAGGCCAGTTTCGGGCTCTTCGAACAGGAAGGCAGAGCAGGGCGCACGTGCGCCTCCCTCCTCCCCGAAGAGCCCATGTCCGACCGATCCAGTGTCCCTAGTCGAATTCTCGGAGCCTGCCAGACCCGCCTCGGTCTCGGTGATTCGCTCGAGAACATCACGACCTTCACGCTGGATGATGGCTGTCTCTGCTACGTCACCGAGGCACACCTTCACTTCGAGCTCCACAAGGACTCGACCGCTACGCCGAACGGCACCACCGTCATCGCCCCCATTGCGGGTCCCGGGCGTTGGGTAGTCGCGACGGGCGGCGCTGGCTCACAGGGAGCTCAGGGGTTTCAGGGTGCAACGGGCTCTGGCTCGACCGGCGCGCAGGGATCTCAAGGCAGCCAAGGTGCGCAGGGCTCTTCCGTCGTAAGCCCAGTCGTGATCGCTTCCGATTTTCCATTTGGGACGGCCCTGAACGACAGCGGCACGCTCGCGGCCTCCCTCCCCGGTGACGGCCAGTACGTCTTCGCTGCCGCCTTCAACGTGACGCAGGCGAGCTCCTCGGGCGTGGTTGCCCTCGATGTGACCTACACCGACAACGGCGGTGTGAAGACCAAGCGCATCATCTCCGGTGTCGATACCTCCGGTACAAACTCCGGCGACGGGCAAGTCGTGATGTACGCCCTCGCCACGACGCCTGTCAGCTGGCAGCTCGTCGAGACGACTCCAGTCGTGGGACCCGCCCGCTACAGCATGGCCATCAGCCTCACCTTTTATGGACCCCTATGAGCGATCGAAGCAGCATCCCCAGCCGTATCCTCGGAGCGTGTGCGACGCCGCTTGGCCTCGGCGACTCCCTCGAGAACATCAACACCTTCACGCTCGATGACGGCGCGCTCTGCTACGTCACGAGCTCGCACGTGCACTTCGAGCTCCACCGAGATTCGATGGCCGTCCCCGACGGAGTCACCATCATCGAGCCGATCGCCGGCCCGGGTCGTTGGGTGATCGCGACGGGCGGCGCAGGCGCTCAAGGTGCGCAAGGCTTTCAGGGGAGCCAGGGT
>Ga0210389_10002995_pt1 | contig 13220 bp, 22 predicted proteins | sample IncBWH28OmetaG_FD_160127 | JGI IMG/M metagenome (GOLD analysis project Ga0210389, IMG submission 160127) | Forest soil microbial communities from Barre Woods Harvard Forest LTER site, Petersham, Massachusetts, United States - Inc-BW-H-28-O ...
CCGTGGGCTGGCTGTCCGTGGTCAGCCGGAAATCAGCCTGGTACACGTACAGGAACTCGTCCTCCCGGTCAGCGAACTGGGCCTGCAGCCACTCGAATGGTTCGCCGATCACGCGGACGCCCCAGGTGAACGTGAACTGAGGCTCGTCGATGATGCGCGGGTCAGGGATATTGTGCGTCATGGGCAGCAGTCAACCACATGCCCGCGCATAGCGCTAGTCCTCGGCGTCCACGGTGTCGTCGACATCGCCGTCGTTGCTGGCGTCCACGGCGGGACAGGTGCACTCGGGCGGGGCGCTGTTCACGGTGGCGTCGGAGAAGTGGTTGCCGCCGCGGGTCTCAGGAGCGGTCTTCCCGCCCTCGAACGGCTCTGGCTTGGCTGTTGCGTACTTGTCCATGGCTACAGGCTATCCTGCTCGTACGGCTCCAGCCACCGGGGGTTGGCCAGGGTCCACTCGACGGTCTTGCGGAGGGACTCGTGGAAGGCGACTGAAGGCTTCCACCCAGTGGCGTTCATCTTAGAGTCAGTCAGGCCGTAGTGCAGGTCGTGGCCCGGCCGCGCTTCCAGGTTGTCGTACTGGTACTTGATGGAGTTGTGCCCCATGATCCTCGCGACGAGCTTGGCCATGGCGAGGTTGCTGACCCGGATCGGGGAGGCGACGTTGTACCGGTCAGGCCATGTGGTGCCGTTACTGAACAGCGCGGGCGTGCGGTTCTCCAGCAGGAACTTGATGGCCGACGCCAGGTTGCGGGCGTGCAGGTAATGGCGCGTGCCCACGTGCTGCTCAGTGCCGTGAATGGTGATCGTCTCGTCCTTGAGGATCTTGCTCATGAGCAGCGGGACGAACTTCTCCGCGTCCTGGCGCTCGCCGAACATGTTCATGCAGTTCACGATGATCAGCGGGACGCCGTAGGTGCGCCAGTAGGAGATCGCGATGGCCTCCTGGGCCGCCTTGGACGCCGCGTAAGGGTTGGACGGCAGGATCGGGTCCCACTCCGGGTGATCCCAGTCGCCGGCGATGCCGTAAGCAGGACCGTATACCTCGTCCGTCGAGACCCACACGACAGCCCTGGGCTTGATGGCCCGCGCCAGCTCAAGGGTGTGCAGCGCTACGCTCACGTTGTTCCGGACGAACGGGACCGGGTCGGCAATGGACCTGTCCACGTGTGACTCCGACGCGTACGCGACGATGTAGTCCGTGCCTTCCAGCCCGAACAGCCCCTCCCAGCCTGCAAGGGGCGTGTTCAGGTCGTGCTTGAAGAATCGCATGCAGTCCGGCCAGTCCGCGGTGATCTCGTCGAGGCGTTCCATGCGCCCGTGGTGCCGGAGGGAGTCAGTGGCGACGATCTCCCAGTTGGTGCCTTGCAGGACGTGGTCGACGAAATGGCTCCCGGCGAACCCGGCCGCTCCCGTGACCAGGACCTTGGGCGGTCGTGACACTTCAGTGATCTCCCTCACGCGTCCACCTCGTCCAGGATGAAGCACCCGTCGACATGGCGGACTACCAGGTTCACGGTCTCGTCGGGAAGGCTCAGGCGCGTCTCCATGACCTCTGGCAGCGCCGCGGCCGTCAGGATGGCGTAACCGCGGGCAGGCGTTATCCCGTAGTCGATCTCCAGCCGGTACACGGCTACCAGCAGGTGGCTAGGCGAGTAATCCAGGTCGCTCACAGCATCTCCTCAGTTCTTCCCAGCGGCTCCACGGAGACCACAGTACCAGCGGGTACGCAAGGCCCTGCCGACTGATCCTCTTCCGTACTGTTGAAGGGCAGCACCCCCTCCCCCCTCACTACAGGAGTCGAAATGCCTGTTGCCACCACGCCGGTCACCTCCGGTTCCATCACTACCGTCTGCACTGTCAGCTGCCTCGACCCCGTCACGGTCAAGAACCAGGGACCGGCCACCGTGTTCCTCGACATCCAGAACGGCGCCAACCCCTCGTCGGTCACGGCCGACCAGTCTTCTACCGGCGGCTACCCCCTAGCACCGGGCGATACTTGGGCGCAGCCGCCTTACAACACCAGCGGCATCATCTACACGCTGTACGCCATCACCGCGGAAGGCACGGCCTACCTCACCGTCATAGGCAGCTAGCCGAGTACAGGGCCGTGGTGTCCGTAATGGCGTAAGGCCCTAGCGGAACTAGCTCGTCAAGCGCCTGCTTCACTCCGGGGCAGCAGCACTCAAGGTAGTCGTGGCACGCGATTACGCCCCCGGAATGGAGCAGGCGCTTCGCGTTGACGAAGTCGAACTTCACCGTCTCGTAGCTGTGGTCCCCGTCCAGAAAGATCAGGCCGTAGTGGTCCTCGGGAAGCTCGGGAGCCGCAGTGAAGAACGTCTCCTGCCGGAGTTCTACGCGGTCCTCCACGCCGTGCTCCGTCAGGTTGAACTGCATGATAGGCAGCGTCGGCGGCTGGCACCAGGAGTGCGGGTCTACGGAGGTGACGTGCAGGGCGCCCCCCAGGGCCATCGTGATGGCCGAGAAGCCGTAAGCCGACCCGACCTCCAGTACGCGCGTTCCTCGCGCCAGAGACGCCAGCCTGGCCGCCTCAGCCTCGGTCAGGGACGTGCGGATGGCGGGGCCGTCTGACGCTCCCTCAGGCATGACGTAACGCCAGTCGAGGTGCATCACGGCTTCCTCCTCAGGGCGCGCGGCCGGTCGCTGGTGACGTTGGGGGCGTCGCGGTGGGCTACCGACGTGATGTCCGGGCAGAACCCCCACGCGACGCCCGCCGCTAGCCAGCGTTCTACAATGTCCCAGTCGATCGTGGGCTGGCCGTCATCCCGCCAGTTGGCCACGGACAGCAGATCCCGGCGGTGCATGATGGAGGACGTGGACACCTGAGCGAACGCAGGAGGTGCCGCACCCGATACCCAGTCGCCGAACGGCTCGTGAATCAGGATGCGCGAATAGGAGAACCCGGCGTCCGGACGTCGCTGCAAGACGTCCGACAGGCTGTCCACGTGATCCGGCAGAAGCTCGTCATCATCGTCCAGGTACGCGATGAGCTCCCCGTCGGCTATCTCCGTGCCGTGCAGGCGTGCGAAGTGCCCCCAGCGAGAACCTGCGGGATGCTCAGGCAGGAACGCTAGCTTAAGCTCGTAGCCGTCCTGGTAGGGGCGCGCTATCACGTCCAGCAAGTCGGCAAGGTACGGATTAGGGCCGTCCGATACCACCACGTGCTGGACAGGGCGGTACGTCTGCAGCGCAACGGACATGATGGCCCGGAGCAGGAAGGCGTCGCGGTCCCAGGTGGGAGTTACGACGCTTACTAGCGGGCTGCTAGCCATTCGGCGTACCAATCCGCAGTTTCCTGGACCTTGTACGGCCAGGTGTTCTCGCACACGGGGTAGTCGGCCACCACTACCGCGTTACGCGGCTCGCCGTCCCGGCCCTCGACGATCTTCACTTCGGACTTGGACCGGGGGACCGTAGCCAGGATGTCCCGCGCTACCTGCTCAACGGAGATCCCGTGCCCGCAGCCGGCCTCCACCACCTCACCGTAAGGACCACTGATGGCCGCGACGAGAGCCTCGGCTACATCATCCACGTAGACCGGGTCGATGACCTGGGCGCCCGTACCGCACAGCTCTAGGGGCATGTCCGTCAGGGACCGGGTCGCGAAGGTGGGGAAGAACTTGTGGACGCTGGCGGTGCCGTGCGGCGGGCCTACCGGCTGCCAGGGGCCGTACACGTGGTAGGCCCTGACTACGACGACCTTCTCCCCCTTCCACTGCGCTCGCGCTAGGCCCAGCTCTTCGGCGCACGCCTTGGTGATGGCGTAAGGATTCGGCTGGCCCTTGTGCCCGGTGCCTACCTGCACTACCGGGATGCTGTACTCGCTGGCGACGTCGTACACGTTCAGGGCGCCTAGGATGTTAGTCTCTGCGGCCTTCACCTCGCGCCCGAATAGCTCAGGAGTGCCGAGCACCCCGGCGAGGTTGATGATGGCGTCCGCATGCTCGCCGTCCACGGTCAGCCGGAGCGCCCCCGCATTGCGGATGTCGCCGAACGGGAGATCGTATGAGATGAGCTCGTGACCTCCCCGCTGGATAGCGCCTACAACTGCCCTGCCGATGAACCCGCTGCTGCCGGTAACCAGAATCTTCATGGCGCCCATCCTATCGGAAGCTCTTCACTGTGGTGACGACTTTCTCTACGTCCAGGTGCGTCATCTCGGGGTACAGCGGCAGCGTGGCTATCGCCTGCCACTCCTCTTCGGCGACGGGAGTAGCTGACACATCGTGCCCGAACACCGGGTAGTGCGTCAGCGGCTTATAGTGGACCCCGGCGGACACGCCATTACGGAGCATGTGGTCGATGAACTTCGGGCGCAGGTCCGGCGCCATGCGCACTACGAACAGGTGACAGGACGACTCAGGGCTTAGCTTAGGGACACGCAGCCACGGCAGTCCGCCTAGGGCCTCCGAGTACTGGCAGGCGATCAGGAACCGGGCCCGGTTCAGGACCGGCAGCCGGCGGAGCTGAACGCGCCCGATCGCCGCCGTGATGTCGTTCATGTGCATCTTGAAGCCGTCTTCGGGGATGTCGTAATCCCAGTTGTAGCCGGTGCGCTTGTTCCGGTCACGGTCCCAGGTGCTCTTGGAGATGCCGCACCAGCGCAAGCGCCTGAGCTTCTCAGCGACCGACGAGATGTTCGTGGTGACCATCCCCCCGTCCCCCGCGGCCAGGTTCTTGACCGCATGGAAAGACCAGCACGCCGCGTCCCCCTGCGTTCCGGCGGAAGTAGAGCCCGCGGCGTGCGCGCAGTCCTCAATGATGACGCCAACGCGTTCCCGGACATCCGGCGGGATGATGCCCACGGAGCCGCCGTACCACACGGGCACGAGGCCGGGCGGAGAGGGCTTGTCCAGGCGGTCCAGTAGCTCCCGGACACTGTCCCAGCTGATGCCCAGGTGCCGGGCGTCCACGTCAGCGAAGTGCACCGTCTTGCCTGCATGCTGCATCGCCTGAGCGGTGGACGCGAACGTCAGGGAGGGCGTGATCACGTGAGAGCTGGGCAGCTCCAGGGCGCGCATGGCCAGTTCCAGGGCTGCGGTGCAGGAACTGGTCGCGACGGCGTAACGCGTTCCGACAAAGGCCGCGAACTCCTGCTCAAAGGCTTCGGTCTCTGGCCCCATCCCCCAGAAACCGGAGCGCATGACGCGCGTGACGGCCGCGATCTCCTCGTCGGAGCAAGCAGGCTTGAACAGCGGGATCATAGGGATAGCCACCTCGTTGCTGTCATGCGGATCATGCCTTCCGTGAACGCGTCTTGCTTGAAGCCGTTGCGGCGGTAGAACTGGATAGCGTGGTGGTTACTGGGCAGGACGTGCAGGTTGTACTCCTGGTAGTCATACACCGACATAAGGAGCTGCAAGGCCCGGCTCATGGTTCCCGGCGGCGCGATGTCCGGACGCCCGTTGAGTACGCGCTGAACCTCGCGATTTCGGACGTCCAGGCCGATGGTGCCGACCCTCACGCCCTGTGCCTCAGGGGTATCTGTGCGCACCATGTACATGTGGTCAGACGAACTTAGAGCGTACACTTCGCGGTACCACTTGAGGTGCTCGTCCTCCGTCACCTCGCCGCCCGGAAACCATTTCGCGTTAGCGTTGCGCCAGCTGACCATTAGGGCGGCGTCGTCTTCGCTTATCTTAGTCAGCGTCGTCTCGCTCACCCCGGCGTCCAGGTGGAGGAGGGGGTGAACCGGTGAGTTACCAGGTAGCGGGGGATCGGATAAAACGGGAAGTGCTCGGCTATGCGCTTCAGGAATATGCCGTCGCAGTGCCTGGTGACGGTCGGGTCCAGCAGCTCGTGAAAGTATGGCTGCGTGAGCTTGTCCAGGCACGACTTGCGGTGCATGACCTGGCCGCCGTCAATGCAGCAGTCCACCGCGTCGGGACCGCGGACAACGTCAGCACCGATGCCGATGTCCCCAGCAGTCACGTCTCCTGGCTGGCAGACAGTCAGGTGTCGCATTCCCGCGTAGACGGCACTGATTGCCGGGTTGTCGTCCAGGACCCCGGCCATAGCCTTGAAGCAATCAGGGTCTATGACGTCGTCGTCCGCCAGGAAGAAGACGTGATCTCCGTTAGCGCGAGGGTAGTACTGATTGAGCAGCCACGTGGTAACGTACACGCTTCCGTCGCGGGGAACATCGTCCAGTACCTCGTAGTGCAAACGAGGGTCGCCCTCGTATCCCTTATCTACGAGCCAGTCATCGATAATGCACCGGGTGCGACCTTCATCGGTGCTGTTCTCCAGCAGCCATAGTTCCCAGTCCTCGCGAACCTGGTTCCACACGCTCTGCAGGGCGTCCAGCACGTACGAGCACTTGTTGTGCGACGTCAGGAACACGCTGACGCCAGTAGTCATTCGCCCTTCTCCCACGTCGTCAGGAACCAGGTACCGTCCGAAAACTCTACCTTGACTATCTTCTGGCCTTGCAGGCCCAGGCGCTTGACCAGTTCCTGCGCGCCGAAGCCGTACTTCCGCGAAGTTCCCTGCAGCCACGGGGGGTTATCGGGCATGCGACTCCGCCTCCTTAAGGGCCTTGTCCATCAGGGCGCTGGCCTCGTCTCGCTTGTCAGGGTAAAGGGCGACGGCCGTAGCGTAAGCCACCAGCAGCTCCCGGAACGTGTCGTGCGTGATAGTGACGTCGCCCTCAGGCTTCCGCTTAGCGAACAGTCCCATCCTTGAACTCCCATCCGTAAGGGAACATGCTCTTGTAGGCGTTAACCCACTTCTGCCAGTTGCCCTCAATCGTGTACTCGCGCCGAACCAGGTCCTGGGCTGCCGCCCCCATCTTCTGCCGCAGCTCCTCGTCGGAAGCCAGGAGGGTCAGGTACTTCAGCCACTCGTGGTCCTGCTTGACCAGGAAGCCCGTCTCGCCGTGTCGGATGAACCTCCGGTATGGCTCAACGTCGGATGCGATGGCCGGTATTCCGCGTGCCGCGTACTCGATTGCCTTGACGGGGGACTTGGACTGGGCGAACTTGGTGTTGATGAGCGGGCAGATGCCGATGTCGAAGTCCAGCACGCGGTAGAACAGCTTCGGCTCGTCCGTGATGTGGACCCAGGGCATGTACATCATGCGCTCAGGGCGCACGCCCTTGAACAGGTGACGGTAGTCCTCGCCGCCGATGCACAGGTCCCAGTTCGGGTTGCGGTGCAGGAAGCGCTTCACCTGCGGGGCCATCGACTCAAGGTCCTTGCGGTGCGAGCCGCCGCCCATCCACCCCAGGCGCATCCGGTCGTTGGCCCGCTCGTCGTGAGGCAGGTCCAGGGTCCACGCGGGAACGTAGTTGGGGAGGATCTCGACGCGCGCGAGGGGGGCCACGGAGCGGTGCAGGTCCCCCAGGACGGGAGAAGTGCAGGTAATCATGCTCGCCGTCTTGGTGTACCTCTCGACGGCCTCCCGGACCTCTGTGCCCTCCTCGTACGTGGAGTAGGCCATCTCGTTGTCCCGCGTGATGTTCCAGACGTCGTCATCGTTCTCGTAGACGGTGCGCAGGCCGACGGTTGACCCCCAGCGACGCCACAGGCCAAGGCCGTCGAAGTAGTTCACCCGCTGGACGACGATCAGGTCCACGTCCTTGGCGTCGTCGATGCTCAGGAGGGGCGGGGCGTCCTCAGCGCGCATGACCGGCTTGACCATGCAGCGGCGCCAGATGACCTCGACGTCCTCGGAGTGCTCAGCGACCGCAGTCAGTGGCGTGATGATGCGGTACCAGGCACAGCCAGTACCACCATCGTGGCACGCGAGTACCCTCATCGACCGTCGATCAGGATAGCGACGATGACGCCGGACAGGAACGCGCCGAACAGGACTGCTCCGCCCCATACAGGGGCCGTGATGACCGGCCAAGGGACAGTAGCCCAGGCGCCGGAGAGCTTGAGGCCGAGGAAGGCCCAGAACGTGAGTGCCAGCAGAGTGCCGCAGAACCGGATCATGCGCCCGATCTTACACCATCGGGCTACCGGGCAAGCAGCTTCAGGTCCGCCTGGATAGCGTCGATCGCGACCCCGTGGCCACCGCGCTTGGCCGCGTCCATGACCGTCGGGATGATCGCCCAGGACTCGTCCGCGATGTGCGCCCACGTGCTGTAAGGGATCGCCTGGATTCCGCCCCACGTGACCGCGTACAGGTAGTTGCTGTCGTAGCCCACCAGGACCACGCAGTGACCCCCTGCGACGGGCGAGCTCAGGACGTCCAGGGTCCACGGCAGGTGCTGGGAGAACTTCTCCTCCATCGCCTGCGTTACCGTGATGCCGACGTACGCGAAATCGTAGGCGTCGATGACGAACTGCAGCGTCGGGATGTCGCTCACGCTGACTGGCGCGTAGGCGTCGATCTTGTAGCCGAGGAACCCGGTCTTCTTGATGTACGCCAGGAAGTTGCTCAGGACGACGCCCGTGTCCTTGTTCCGGGTGTACTTCAGGTAGTACTTCACGATGTCGTCGGCGCTGGCCAGGGCAGGCGGGACCGTCGACTTCAGGTCCGCGGCGACGGCCATGGCACCGTGCGAGAAGCCCGCGACGCCGCAGTCCCCGTACTGGTCGTTGCCTAGCATGCCCCCCGAGACGCCGTCGGGCACGGCGACCACCGCAGGCGGCTTGGGGAGCGATCCTGCGACGTACCAGGTCAGGTCGCGCAGTCCGACCGGCATGACCGCGGGGAGGCGGCCGTAGGTGCCCGTGGGACGCCGCTGGGGTGCCCAGTCCTCGGGTATCCAGCTCGCGTTAGTGATGGCCATTTGCCTGCCTCCGCATTCGCTCGATTGTCTCCTGGCGGATCACCGGGTAACCCGGCTCGTCCAGGACATAAAACTCGGGAGGCAGGACGCCGCGATTCAGTGATCGCAGGACATCCGCCTCCCGGCCATTGATGAACAGTCGGTTCATGCTTACAGCTTACGTCTGCCGCCAAACGCCTGGGCCGTCCTCGAACCTGCCCGTAGAGTCGCCGAAGTCCGTGTCCGACACAGGGCCGCTGCGGGGGTCGACGGACTCCCAGCCCTGGTGGTCGGCGCGGTTGTGGCGGCCGTCGGTGGCGTCGTAGTTCTCGGCGTGCTTGGGCGAGCGCGACGGGGAGCCTGGGGCCGGCTGCGTGATGTCGCCCGGCGTGCCGAGTGCCTTGTCGTTCTTCTGCGGCTCAGTCCAGCCCTTTTCCATCACGTGACCTTCTTCCACTTGTGGTTCGCGCTGTAGCCGTCGGTGCCTGGGTGCTGAGTCAGGTTCTTCTCAGCGCCAAGGTCCAGCTCGGGGGCGGTCCCGTGCGTGCCGTCAACGTCGTTGGTGGCCTCGGAGGCGCTGCCTGGTGCGCCTAGCTGGTCGTAGTCCTTGTCGGTGAGCGTGTTGGAACCGCCCATGCTGTTGCCGAATGCCGGCCAGCCCTTACCCAGGTGGCTAAGGTCCTTCATCGGGCACCTCCTCGGGTGCTTCGTCCGGCGTCGCGGACGGTGTCGGCTGGAACTCTTCGGCGGAGTCAGTAGGGACATCCTGGCGTCCCGCGAGTGCCCCGAACGCTCCTGCGAGCGGCGCGGCTCCCCACGAGACACCAGACATGTCCTTCATGACTACGGCTTCTCGGTCTTGGCGCTGCCGCGGCCGACGCCCGTGTCAGTGGGGCGCGCGTTGGTGAGGCCGGGTAGCGTCGGGCCGGGCGAGTAACCGTCGATCGCCTTGGTCCAGTCCTCAGCGCCGCCGATGTTGCCCTGCACGGTGACTTCGCGGTTCACGCCGCCGATGAACCCGAATGGGTCGGTGTAGGTAACCGTCTCCCCGCCGTGCGAGGGGTGGCCGCCCGTGGTGTTCGCCGGGACGCCCGAGTGCAGGAGCTCCTGCTGGCTCAGGCCGCTGAAGCTGGGGTCCAACTGCCCATTCTGGACGGTGACGTCCGGCGGCTCGCCCGAAGCGCCAGCGGTACCCGGCATGCCGGTGCTGTAGCTCTGGGAAATCCCGCCCACGATCTCGTCAGGCGTCTGGCCCATCTGGACAGTGGGGTCGGTGCTCTGCGCTCGTCCGTGGCGCTTCCTGCTGGGAGACTGCCGGGCCGGAACGCCGGTACGCCCCTGGTTGTGGCCGTCCTGAACGTCTGCCATTGCGTTGCCTCTCGCTAAAGGGTCTTGTACCCAGTTTAGAGCCGGTCTCCGTATTGCGCCATCAGCGACGCCTTGTCCAGCTCAGCTACCTCGTCGGCATCGGCACCTTCACTGACGGCCCACTCGCGCCACTTGGTAACGGTGCTGCGGCCGTCAGGCTTGGGCACGGATTCCTGCGAAGGAGGCTGGTTGCCGATAGTCGTGATCTGGCCGTGAACCGTGCCGTTGGCCGCGGCCTCGCGCTCTTGCAGGAGCCGCACCTGGGCCTCATCGTTGCTCAGGGGCGCAGCGTGCGCGGCGATGTCGAAATACTCGGCCAGTCCGGCCGCTACCAGGCTGGCGGCTCGCTCGTCCGGCAGTTCCTGCTTGTCATTGAGGTCCCCGCGCGACTCGGGGAGAACGTGGGTCTGGGTGATGCGGACGTAGCGCACGGGTAAGCCTTTCGTAGGAAAAGGTAGAGCCGCTACCGAGATTACCCGGTAGCGGCTCCGGCCACCTAAACCCGAAGGCTTAGTTGGCGCCACCCTTGAACAGGACGATGGGCTGCGAGCGCGGGAAGGCGGTCGCACTGGGGTTCATCAGGTTGCCGTCGGCGCGGACCACTGCGCGGAAGGACACCAGGTCGGTGCCGAACGCGAAGTCGTCGCTCCGCTCGAACCGCATCCCGCCGACCAGCCGCACGAAGTACTGCGAGAAGTCGCCGAAGGCAATCGAGGAGGTGCCAGCGCCGATGCTGGGCATGAACGGGTCGCTCACGATCGGCTTGCCAAGCAGCAGGTCCGGCGCACCCAGCACCGTGGACGGCTCCCAGACGGGGCGCCCAGTGGTGTCAGTGAGCTGGCGCAGCGTGCCCAGCGTCTGGTCGGCAGCGAGCCAGTAGCAGCTCTTGCTCTGCCGGTAGGGGGCGATGACCGAGTACTGCATGGTCACCAGGTTGGCGTACGTCGGGGCGCCCGTGATGGCCGAACCCTGGTAGGAGCCGGTGATGCCCCCGCCCTGGAAGCTGGCCGCCGTGGTGGACCCGCCCGTGACGACGATCGGGGCGGTCAGGATGCCGTTCGTGATGCCGCCAACGGAGCCGGCGCTGGAGTTGATCAGCGCGTTACCGATGTTGTTACCGACCGCACGGCCGGCCGACATCGCGAGGTACCCGAGGAGGTTCACGCCAGAGTCGTCGATGAGCTCGCGGGCGATCTGAACCAGGATGCCGAACTTGTTCGACGTCAGGGTCTTCTGCGAGAACACCGGGTCACCCGTGGCGAACGTCCCGCCCTGGGCTGCCGACAGGTTAACGTAGAGGTTGCTGCCCTGGCCGACGCCACCCGAGGAGACCTGGCCGGTGTGCTGCGCGACGATCGGGATCTGGATCGGCTCGCCGCCCGTGGTGTTCAGGACGCTCGGGCCGGTCTGCATGATGCCGCTGACCTCGACCAGGTAGCTGATGAGCTGGTCGTAGAAGTCGATCGGCACGATGCCGGCGCCGGAGGGGTTGGAGAAGGAACCCGGCGAGCCACCCGCGACGTAGTTGTCGAAGAGGGTACGAGCCTCAGTGGGGGTCAGCGGGTTGCCGTAGAACGGCATGTTCATGGCCATGCGCTTGCCCATGCGGCTGCGACTGAACATGGGGTTGTCCCAGCCGAAGTCCACGGGGCGGGCGCGCTCGCCATTGCTGAGGGCGCGGATTTCCTCGTTGAGCTGCTGCACTTCGCGGGTCTCGACGCCAGCGAGGCCAGAAGCAGTCCGCGGACGGCCGGCAACCTCGTTGTAGGCGGCGTCGGTGTCGCGCATGCGCTGCTCATCCTTGAGGATCTGGCGCAGGCGGGCGTCGTCCGCGTCCAGGGCCTTGTGGATGTTGTCGAACTTGGTCTGCTCGTCAACGGTGAACGAGCGCTTCTCTTCGGTCAGCATCGCGTGCATGGACTTGATTTCAGCCCACCTGGTGTCGACGCCTTCCTTGAGACTAACGGCGAGGTCGGATGCCACGGCCATTTCCTCTCTTAGGAGTGGATTGGCTGGCTCCGTCGAAACGGCCTCAGCAGCTACTACTTACAAGCTTGCCGCGTCGCACGCCATTGTGCAAGCGGAAGTTTTACTCGGGCTCGGGAGCATCCTCTGTGTCGTCCTCAGCCTCGACGGCGACAACGTCGTCCAGGTCGCGGACCATTCGGCTGCGGAGCTCGCTCAGCTTGAGGAAAGCCGCATTCGCGTCCAGGGTGCGCTGCTCTTCGGCCGTCTCGTCGGCAACCTCAGAGGCGTCGCGGTTCACCGGGGGGCGGCCACGGGCTGGCTTGCCGTCCTCGACGTGAATCGGCTCGTGCTCCCCGCCGTGGTCCTGGACCTTGGCGCAGGGGAACCCTTCCTGGGACCGCCAGCACAGCGGGGCGTGGTCGCCATCGTGGCCCATGGCCTTGGCGCAGGGCTGGCCCGACGTCCACTGCTTGCACAGGTCGTCGTGGTTGCGGAGAGCGCGAAGCTCCTCGTCCCCGGCGTCGCCGTGCGGGTCCTCTCGGACTTCGTCCTCTTCCGTCGCGAGGACCGGGACTACAGTTGCCTCACTGAGGTTGTAGTTCCAGTTGCGGGACGCGATGCAGGGGTCATCCACCATGCGCGCCTCCGCAGCGTCAGCGCTGACCTCGGGCACTCGTGGCGCCGGGGGAGTGGAGCTACGGTCACTGCGACGGAAGAACCTGGAAGCCTGGCCGGCCTCAAGCATGCTGCGGACCTCGGTCGGGTCGGCGTCCACCCAGCGGGCAAGCGACTCGACGGCGCCGGTCATGGACCGGGAGGTGGCGGAGGTGTCGAAGTAGGCGGGGTCCAGCACGGGAGCGACGTCCACCAGCTCGACGTTGTGGAGGGTCCGCAGCGGGATGCCCTCGGAAGTCGCCGTCCACTCGTCGTCCTGGCCTGGGACGTTGCAGCGGAACGCGAAGCTTGAGTACTGGACGTCCCGGCGCTGCACGAGCTCCATGACGTCGGCGCGGTGCCGCGGGGGATTCACGTCGTAGAACAGGCCCTTGTCGTCGGCGCGCATTTCGAGCGTCCCGCCGCGGGTAGTCCCGAGGACCATGTCGTCCTTGTGATTGTACCGGCAGACGACGCCCTCATAGCCCCCGG
>Ga0210389_10002996_pt1 | contig 13218 bp, 13 predicted proteins | sample IncBWH28OmetaG_FD_160127 | JGI IMG/M metagenome (GOLD analysis project Ga0210389, IMG submission 160127) | Forest soil microbial communities from Barre Woods Harvard Forest LTER site, Petersham, Massachusetts, United States - Inc-BW-H-28-O ...
GGAGACAGGTGCGGCAGCGCATGGAATATGCCGCCGGCCGTCTCGAGTGCACGGGATGTTTCATCGCTGTACGTGATGGCCGCGCCATAGCGCGCGCCGTCACCCAGGTAGTCGCGGATCTGAGCGCCCAGCCAGGCCAGATTGATGACGATGCGCTCGATGCCGGAGTGCACCAGATTCCGCACATGCCGTTCGATCAAGGTTTCCCCGTGCACGCGCAGCAGGGGCTTCGGCGTCGTGTCGGTCAACGGCCGCATGCGCTCGCCGCGGCCCGCCGCCAAAATCATCGCCGCCCGCGGGCGCATCGAAGCGGTGCTCACGCGAGCGCGCGCCGCTGCGCGGCCGGAAACTCGGCGTCGATGCGCCTGACGATGAACTCGGCAAAGGCCGCGGTCTCCGGGTAATTGGCGGCCGTGTCGCGCGCATAATCGAGCACGCGCGGCAGATCGTTGAGATATTGCGGCTTGCCGTCCCGATAAAACAGGCGCGCGAAAATCCCCAGTACCTTGATGTGCCGCTGCAATCCGACCAGATCGAACCCGCGCAGGAACTCGGCGGCGGTGACGTCCAGCTTGAATCCCGCCTCGAGAAGATTGTCGCGGTACTCGCGCACCCAGTCGCGCACCCGCGCCGGCGGCCAGGCGATGTAGCAGTCCTTCAGCAGCGATGCCAGATCGTAGGTCACCGGCCCCCACACCGCGTCCTGAAAATCCAATATTCCCGGATTGCTCTCCGGCGTGACCAGGAGATTGCGCGAGTGATAGTCGCGATGCACGAAGCAGGAGGGTTGCGATACGGCTGCATCCACCAGGCTGTCGAAGAGCCGGTCGAGCATGAGGCGCTCGCGGGCTTCCAGTTGCAAGCCCAAGTGGCGGCGAAGGAACCATTCCGGCAACAGTTCCATTTCCCGCATGAGCAGCGCGCGGTCATATCGAGGCAGACCCTGCGACAGGCGCGCATCGGCGGTTTGCATGGCGCGAAGCGCCCGAAGCGCATCGGCATAAAGCACATCGGCCGCCCCGTCCTCGGGCAGCGCATCCAGATAGAGGCGCGAGCCCAAATCCGACAACAACAAGAAGCCGCGCTCCATGTCGCGCGCCAGGATGATGGGCACATTGAGATTCAAGCCGCCCAGGAGTCTGGCCACTTGCAGAAACGGACCCGAATCCTCCTTGTCGGGCGGCGCATCCATCACGATGTAGGAGTCCGCATCTTTGGTCACGCGAAAATAGCGGCGAAAGCTCGCGTCCACCGACGCGGGTGCAATCGACGCGCCGGCGAATCCCAAATCCTCGATCACCCATTGCGTCAAGCTCGCCAGACGGGAATCGCTTGCATCCGATACTTCCATGCTTGACCATTCAGCAGACCGCAAATGCGGCGATTTAAGTATACCGACTAAGGCGACGCATTTTGCCCATGGCTTCTCAGTTCCGAGCCGCGTTCATTTTCTTCTGCTTCGCCGGCGCCCAAGGCTACGCGTCGGACGTGTGTCCCGCCCCGCCGAAATTTACGTATACCCGACCTCCCGACATTGCCGCCGACGATCATCGCATCCACATCGAGAGCAACGACGCCGTGGTGGGCGCCAACGGCGATGCCGTGCTCAATGGCCGTGTCACCGTAACCCAGGACGAACGCAGCGTCTCGGCCGACTCGGTCACCTACGATTACGGCTTGGACAAATTGACCGTCACCGGCAAGGTCGACTTCCTGGATCCGAGGCTGCGGGTGCGCGGCGACAGCGGCAGCTACGACTCCGCCGGCGGCGCCAACTTCAACGACGCCTTCTTTCAGCTCATGGACCGCAAAGGCCGCGGATTTGCCAAGGACGCCACAGTGCACCCCGACGGCATCGTGGTGTTGGACCAGGTCCACTACACCAGTTGCCCGGTCGGCCACGAAGATTGGAGCTTGAACGCGGCAAATATCAATCTCGACACCAAGCTCCAGGAAGGCGTCGCACACCATGTCACCATGCGCTTCAAGGACGTGCCGATCTTCTACACGCCCTATATTTCCTTTCCGTTGGGAGACGAGCGCAAGAGCGGCGTGCTGTTCCCGAGCTTCGGCCACTCCGGCAGCAACGGCTTCGATGCGGAAGTGCCCTACTACTTCAACCTCGCGCCGAACTACGACCTGACCGTCACGCCCGGCGTGCTGACCGCGCGCGGTGTGCAGTTGGCGGAGGATTTCCGGTATTTGACTTCGAGCTCGCATGGCCAGCTCGATGCGACATTTCTGGCGAACGACAAGCAGCTGCACGAGGATCGCAATTACGTGCGCTACACCGACATCACCGACATCCGGCATGGCCTGCGTTTTGACGCGGACATCGCCAGCGTCAGCGACACCAATTACTTTCAGAGCTTCGCCGTGGGAACGGAGCAAACCAGCGTGACCTTCCTGGAGCGCCGCGCGGATTTGCTGTACTACGACGATGCCTGGCGGATTCGCGCGCAGCTGCAAAACTTCCAAACCATCGACACGACGGTGGACGCCGGGAACCGCCCGTACTCCAGGGTGCCGCGGATACAGGCGAGCGCGCTGTACCCGATCGAGAACAGCAAATTCGAATTCGGATTCGACAGCGAAGCCGTCAATTTCCTGCGCGGGGTCGGCCCGACCGGCGTGCGCTTGAACCTCTCGCCCGAAATACGCTGGTCGAGCCGCGGACCGGGCTATTTCTTCGAGCCGGCAGTCGGCTACGACTTCACTCAATACGATTTGCAGAATGCGGGGCTTGGCATGCCGAGCACGCCGACGCGGGCCCTGCCGTATGCGCGTCTGGATACCGGCTTGATATTCGAACGCGAAGCGGGCTCTCAGGGACAAAGGACCCAAACCCTGGAACCGCGGCTGGTATACAGCTTCGTTCCTTATCGCAATCAAAACGAGTTGCCGGTATTCGACAGCGGGCTGCCCGACCTCAACTTGACCGAATTATTCCGCACCAATCGCTATGTAGGTTCGGACCGCATCGGCGATGCCAACCAAGTGGCGCTGGCGGTGACCACGCGTTTGTACGACACCGCGTCCGGAACCCAGTTCCTGTCGGCGACCATCGGACAGATTCGCTATCTTTCGATCCCGCGCGTCGGGCTGCCCACCGATCCCTTCATTCCGGGCAGCGTGCAGATCGGCCCGAACGTCCCCATCGTGAATCCGCTGGCGCTGCCGGGGGAGGCGCTGATGGTGGCGCGCGGCCAACCGTTTATCGCCTACCCGGGCGAGTACGCCTACGGCCTCAATCGCAACGGTTTGCTGCAGCCGCTGGCCACCACATCCCAGTCGCAGGGCGCGTTTCCGGCGTCCGACGTCGTGGCGGAGGTGGCGCTGACGGGGTACAAGCACCTGGGGGTCAATCTCGACTATCAGTGGAATCCCTACACCTCCCAGACCGAGAAGTCGGAAATTTCGGTCCAGTACCGCCCCGACCCCAGCCGGGTGGTGAACATCGGCTACCGGTTCCAGGAGGGCATTCTCAAGCAATGGGACGGCTCTTTCGCGTGGCCGATCGCAGAGCACTGGAACACCGTGGGCCGGTGGGTCTATTCGCTGCAGGATCGCCAAACCATCGAGCAAGTGGCCGGTTTTGAGTACAAAAGCTGCTGTTATAAGGTCCAGTTGGTGCAGCGCCGCTACCTGAGCATCCGTCCCGGCACGACCACCGCCGGGGGCACACTGGACACCTCGATTGCATTACAATTGGAACTGACGGGCTTGAGTTCGGTCGGAAAGCGTGAGAATTCCTTCCTCGAACAGTCGATCCGCGGGTATTCGACCCGCGACCCGAACACCCAATAAAGGCATAGTTTAGGATGTTGACCCATGCGTAAAGTGCTCCAATGCTGTGCGATTCTCATCGCGCAGGTTCTGTTGCTGTCGACGTCCCATGCGCAGACCCGCGACATCGGTGTTCACGGCGAATTGCTGGACCGCATCGCGGCCATCGTCAATGACGGCCTGGTTCTCAAGAGCGAGCTGGACGAACAGATGGCATCGGTCGAGAAGCGCCTGCAGGAACAGAAGGTCGAGCTGCCCTCGCAGAGCGTCTTGCGGCAGCAGGTGCTCGATCGTTTGGTGCTTCAGGAAATCCAATTGCAGAGGGCGAAGCATGTCGGTCTGACGATCACGGACGAGCAGCTGAACGGCGCCCTGCAGGAGATTGCGGCGCGCAACAAGATCCCCTTCGATCAGTTGCCCACGGCCCTTGCCGCGCAGGGAGTCGACTACAAGCAATATCGCGAATCGATGCGCAAGGAACTGACCTTGAGCACCTTGAAGCAGCGCGACGTGATATCGCACATCAACGTGTCGCCGCATGAACTCGAACAATTTCTGGCGCGCGAACAAAACGTCGCGGCGAACGATGAATTCAACGTCTCGCATATTCTGCTGTCGCTGCCGGCCGCCGCCACGCCGCAGCAGCTCGAGGACATCTCGCACAAGGCTCAGGATGTGGCCTCGCGGGCCGGCAAGGGCGAGGATTTCGGCCAGCTCGCGATAGCGAACTCCAACAGTCAAACGGCCTTGGACGGCGGTCAACTCGGTTGGCGCAAGGGTTCGCAGCTTCCGCAATTCATTCTGGACCTGGTCGTCAAAATGAAGCCGGGCGAAGTGAGCGAACCGGTTCGCACACCCAGCGGCTACCATATCGTCAAGCTCAACGAACGCCGCAGCGGCGAAGCCCCGGTCATCATCAGTCAGATCCACGTGCGCCATATCCTGATGAAGCCGAACGAATTGGATGACGATGCCACGGTGAGCGAGAAGCTGGCCAAGCTGCGCGAGCGGATTCTCAAAGGAGAGGATTTCGCGGGCATCGCCTCGACGGCGTCCGAGGATCCCGGCTCGGCGCCCGATGGCGGCGATTTGGGATGGAGCGGTCCCGGCACCTTCGTACCGGAATTCGACAAGGCGATCGCGGATCTGAAGCCCAATGAGATCAGCGAACCCTTCAAGACCCGCTACGGCTGGCATATCGTGCAGATGCTGGGTACGCGAACCTACGACAGTACCGACGATGTCCGGCGGCAGAAGGCGTTTGCGGCGATCCGCGAGAGCAAGGCGGACGAAGAAACGGAGTTGTGGTTGCGCCACTTGCGCGACGACGCCTTCGTCGAAACCAAGATGTAGTGTATATACCGCGCATCGTCATTACGTCGGGGGAACCCGCCGGTGTCGGGCCTGATGCCTGCGTCAGTTTGGCGCAGCGGGATTGGGAAGCCGACCTGGTGGTGGCCGCCGACGCGGAGTTGTTGGCAGCCACGGCCGAGGCGCTCGGACTGCCCTTGACCATCGAGCACTACGACCCCACGCGCATCTCCAAGCCGCATCGCAGCGCTACCCTCCGGGTCATGCATATTCCCACGGCCTGCAAGGTTGTGGCCGGGCAGCCCGATGTGCGCAACGCCGCCTATGTGATTGAAATGCTGGATCGCGCCTGCGATGGCTGCAGCAACGGTGAGTTTGCGGCCATGGTGACCGCGCCGGTGCAGAAAAGCACGCTCATGGACGCCGGTTACCGCTTCAGCGGGCATACCGAATACCTGGCGGCGCGAACGCGCGCGGCGATGCCCGTGATGCTGTTGCTCAACGATCAGCTGCGCGTGGCGCTGGTCACGACGCATCTGGCGCTGGCCGACGTGCCGCGCGCCATCACGCGCGACCGGCTGCGTGCCTGCTTACGCATCGTGAACATGGATTTGGAGCGCTATTTTTCCCTGGCTCCGCCGCGGATCGCGGTCTTGGGGCTGAACCCGCACGCCGGCGAAGCCGGACACTTGGGGAGGGAGGAATTGGACATAATCGGGCCGGTGATCCAGGAACTGCAAGCCGAGGGACTGGACTTGCAGGGACCCATCCCCGCGGACACCGCGTTTACACCGCGGTTTCTCAAGACCGTCGATGCCATCGTCGCCATGTACCACGACCAGGGACTGCCGGTGATCAAGCACGTGGGTTTCGGGAATGCCGTGAACATGACACTGGGCCTGCCGATCTTGCGCACCAGCGTCGATCACGGCACGGCTCTGTCCCTGGCGCGGTCCGGCAAAGCCGAGACCGGAAGCCTGAGCGCCGCTGTGGCGCTGGCCATCGATCTGGCGAGCGCCAAGGGCCTGTCCGAGCAGTCCCCGTGAGCCGCGCGCATGCCGGTCCGTAAGCGCTTTGGTCAGCACTTCCTGCATGATCCGGGCGTCATCAGACGCATCCTCGACGCCATCGCGCCGGCTCCCGAAGAGCGCATCGTGGAAGTTGGTCCCGGACGCGGCGCGCTGACCTGGGGTCTCTTGCAGCGCGCGCGCGCCTTGGATGTCATCGAAATCGATCGCGACCTGGCGCAATCGCTGCAAGCCGATTCGCGCGCCACCAAGAATCTGCGCATCCACGTTGAAGATGCGCTCGATACCGACTTTGGGCGCTTGCGCGCGGATGGCGGCCCGCTGCGCATCGTCGGCAACCTTCCCTACAATATCTCGACGCCCCTGCTGTTTCGGCTGCTGTCGCAGCGAGCGGCCATCGCGGACATGCATTTTATGCTGCAAAGGGAAGTCGTCGACCGGATGACCGCGCAGCCGTCGAACAAAGCCTACGGCCGCTTGACCGTCATGTTGGCCGCCGTGGCGGAAGTCGAAAAGCTGTTCGATGTCGGGCCCGGTGCGTTCCAGCCGCGGCCCAAGGTCTGGTCGGCCATTGTCCGCTTGCGGCCGACGCTCGCGCCGCGCTTCGAAATCGGCAATGACGGCGTGCTCCGCATGCTGGTCACGGCCGCGTTCTCTCATCGGCGCAAAATATTGAGCAATGGTCTCAAAGGGTTCCTCACGCAGGAGGAAATCGAATCCTGCGGCATCGATTCGCAGCTTCGGCCGGAAGCGCTGACGCCCGCGCAATTCGGCCTCCTCGCCGCCCGCCACTCTCGGTTATACTCAAAGGCGCATGGCGGGCTACAAGAAAATCTTGGTGTTGTTGGACCTGACTGACGCAAGCGAACAAATCGCTGCCGCGGGACGGGACATGGCTGCGTACTCGGATGCGGCGATGGTGATGCTGCATGTGGTCGAATTTGTGCCCGCCGAACCGATGGGCGAGACACTGATGCCGACGGTGCAAATCGAGGAAGACCTGGGGCAGCGCGCGCGCGTGAAGCTGGGCGAGCTGGCGGCGCGCGTGGGAAATTCGCGCACCACCACGCGGGTCGAGGCCGGCAACAAGAAAACCGAGATCCTGCGCGTCGCCAAGGAAGAAGCGGTCGACCTGATCGTCCTTGGCAGCCGCGTGCGCCACGGCCTCGGCATCTTGGTGAATTTTACAGAAGACACCGTCCTGCATGCCGCGCACTGCGACGTGCTGGCGGTGCGCATTGGTTGACTCATGGAAAGTCCGGCGCCGGCGCCCGTGAACCCCAGGATCCGAGTGGAAGTCGAGACTTCCTATATCGAGGAGCAATCCGATCCGCGCGACAAGCGTTTCGTATTCTCGTGCACCATCACGATTCGCAATGAAGGACAGGTCCCGGCGCGCCTGCTCACACGTCACTGGATCATCACGGATGCGAACGGCAACGTGAAGGAAACCCGCGGCGATGGCGTCGTCGGCGAGCAGCCGTACTTGAAACCCGGGCAGGGATTTCGCTACTCGACCGGCGCGGTGATCGAGACGCCCGTCGGCACCATGCAGGGCAGCTATCAAATGGTCGCCGATGATGGCGAGCAATTCGACGCGCCGATCGCGCCTTTCCGGTTGGCGATGCCCGGAGTACTCCACTAAGGAGCCCGATGGCGCTGTACGCGATTGGAGATGTGCAGGGATGCGATGCGGAACTCGGTGCACTGCTTGGTGCCCTGAAGTTCTCGGCCGACAAGGATTCGCTCTGGTTCGTCGGCGACCTGGTCAATCGCGGCCCCAATTCGCTCAAAGTCCTGCGCCGCATTCGCGCTCTGGGCGATGCCGCCACCGTCATCCTCGGCAACCACGATCTGCACCTGCTGGCGGTCGTTTATGGCGGCGCGCGCCTGCGCAACGATGACACGCTCGACGACGTTTTGGCCGCGCCGGACCGCGCCGCGCTGCTCGAATGGCTGCAGGAGCGCCCGCTGATGCACGAGGATGCGAATCTCAATGTGTGCATGGTGCACGCCGGGCTGGCCCCGCAGTGGGACCTGAATCAGGCGCGCGGCTGCGCCCATGAACTCGAGAAGGCCCTGCGGCGCAATCCCGAAAAGCTGTTCGGTCGATTGTATGGAGACCAGCCGGATCGATGGGAGGACGGCCTCGAAGGCGAAGAGCGCCTGCGTTTCATTGCAAACTGTTTCACGCGCCTGCGTTATGTCGACGCGGAAGGCCGCTTGGTGCTTCGCGCCAAGGGATCGCCGAAGAAGGCGCAGACCAAATCCCTCGTCCCATGGTTCGAAGCGCGCGACGCCCGCTGGCGCGGTTCACGCATCATCTTTGGACACTGGTCGACCTTGGGGTTCTTCAGCAACGCCGAGGTCACGGGGCTCGATACGGGATGCGTCTGGGGAGATCGTCTTACCGCATTGCGCCTCGACGTGCCGGACGCCAAACCCGTGCAGGTGGCCTGCGCGGCGCCCGGGCGCCTGTCCGAGTATTCCGCGTGAGCCGCGTCGGCTCTGCTTACGGAATCCTCGGGGCCCGCAAAATCTCGCCGCGAATGAAGTACCGGCTGCCGCTCGCCTGGTACGGGATGCAGGTAATGTCCTGTTTCACGTTTCTCGTGCTGAACAGAGGCAGGATGTCGCGCGCAAACTCCTCCACCAACTCGCAATCGCCGACCCCATAATTTCGAAACGCGTCGCTGGTCAGCGTGAACGGCTCGTAGCGCGCGTTCACCGGAAGCAAATCGCCCGCGTGCAGCGGCTTGGCGGCTGCATCCGGCAAGGCCGGCGTTGAAAAGACCAGGCTCAAGCGCGGCCCGATGTATTCCCTTCTGATGGACCTCAAGGTCTCGGACTCGTCGCAGGCATACAGCGACACTTGCAGGTCGCGGCGCGCACCCAGGTCCAGGAGCAGCGAGCGCATCTTCTCGCGCAGTCCTTGGCAGGAATAGCGCGCGGTGCGGCCCACATAGGCGAATTCAAGGTGCTGCTCCTTCCATACGGCCTGGAACGGGCTGCCGACGGCCGGATCGGCTGCCCACAGCGGCAAAGCCAACAGCAATCCGACACCCGCAACGACCCAGGAAACCCGCATACCGCCCTCCAGTTCGTATGACCGTGCTGAACGCAACGAAGTTCAGCGCCGTATAATGGCCCCATGCCGGCAATTGCGCCTTTCAATCTGCGCCGATGGATCGATCAAAACCGCGAGCTGCTCAAGCCCCCGGTGGGCAATAAATTACTCTTTGAAGACAGCGGCTTCATCATCATGGCGGTCGGCGGACCGAATTCACGCAAGGACTATCACCACGATCCAAGCGAAGAGTTTTTTTTCCAGATCGAGGGGAACATGGTGCTGAAGACGGTGCAAGACGGCCGCTTGGTGGATGTGCCCATTCGGGAAGGCGAGATGTATCTGTTGCCCGCGGAAGTGCCGCATTCTCCGCAGCGGCCCGCCGGCAGCGTCGGTGTGGTGGTCGAGCGGCGGCGCGCTCCTTCGGAATTGGATGGCTTCTCGTGGTACTGCGAAAACTGCGGACATCAGCTCCATATGGAACGGGTGGCGGTCGGCAACATTGAGACTCAACTGCCGGAGATTTTTTCGCGCTTCTACTCGAGCCTGCAGCATCGCACGTGCAGCGTATGCGGCACGGTCATGCAGGCACCCGCCTGAGCGCGGCGCAACTCAGCCGCGCGGAAGCGCAAGCCCATGATGCGGCGGATCCCCTCGCCGGTTTCGCGCGCGAATTTCATCATCCCCACGATACTGAAGGACGCAAGCTGCTCTACTTCGGCGGGCATTCCTTGGGATTGCAGCCTAAGTCGGCCGCGGCCATGATCGAGGAGGAACTTGAGGATTGGCGGCGGCTGGGCGTGCTCGGACACCATGAGGCGACGCGGCCCTGGATCCCCTATCACGAGCGGGCCGCGCCCGCGCTCGCCGAGCTGGCCGGGGCCCTGGAAGGCGAAGTCGTTGCCATGAATTCATTGACGGTGAATTTGCACCTGATGATGGTCAGCTTCTTCCGGCCTGATTCGACCCGCAATACCGTGCTGATGGAGAGTTCGGCATTTCCGTCGGACCGCTATGCCGTGGTGTCGCAACTCGAGTTTCATGGGCTGCGCCCGGCGCAAAATTTGATCGAACTCGAGCCGCGGGCCGGCGAACGAACTCTACGGACGGAGGACATGATCGAGCGCATCGAGCGCGAAGGATCCCGCCTGAGCCTGGTGCTGCTGCCGGGCGTGCAATACCTCACCGGACAATCGTTCGACCTGAACGCATTGATCGCCGCGTCCCGCCGGGCCGGCGCGCGGGTCGGCGTGGATCTCGCCCATGCCATCGGCAACACGCCCCTGCAACTGCACGATTGGAATGCCGACTTCGCCGTGTGGTGCAGCTACAAATACCTCAATGCAGGGCCGGGTGCCGTCGGCGGCTGCTTCGTGCACGAGCGGCACGCCCGGAACGCCGACTTGCCGCGTTTTGCCGGCTGGTGGGGACACAACAAAGCGGAGCGGTTTCTCTACGACCCGAAATTCGATCCGATCGACGGGGCTCAGGGCTGGCAGATCAGCAATCCGCCCATTCTTTCCACCGCACCGCTGCTCGCCTCGTTGGAGATTTTTCAGCGCGCCGGCATGGCGGCCTTGCGCAAAAAATCCATCGCGCTGACCGGTTTCATGCAAAGGCTCATCGAGGAGCGTCTGCCGGCGGACGTGGAGATCATTACTCCGAAGGATCCCGGCCAGCGTGGCTGTCAATTGAGTCTTCGCATCGCCCGGCCCGCGGCGCTGGCCAAAAAATGCCTGGAGCAGCTCGCCGCCGCAGGCGTGATCGGCGATTGGCGGGAACCGGACGTGCTGCGCCTCGCGCCGATCCCGCTGTACAACTCATTCGCCGATGTGTTCGCGGCGGTCGACGTTCTCGCGCGGACCATTCGCGCGCTCTCTTCATGATCCGCATCGTCGGCGCAGGGCCCACCGGCGCGTTGCTCGCCATACTCCTCGCGAAACGCGGACAGCCCGTCGAGGTGTACGAAACGCGGCCCGACCCCAGACGGGTGCCTGCCGACTCGGGCCGCTCGATCAACTTGGCGTTGGCGGATCGCGGCATCCATGCGCTCAAGGCGGCCGGCGTCTTCGAGGCCCTGGGTTCCTCGCTGCTGCCGATGCGCGGCCGGATGATTCACTACGAGAACGGCGACACGGCGTTTCAACCCTATGGTCAGCGGCCCAATGAAGTGATCTTTTCCGTGTCCCGGCATCGGCTCAATCAGGCGCTCATCGAGGTCGCGGCCGGCCGTCCCGGCGTGAAAATGCATTTCCAGCATCGGCTCGAGGGCACGGATTTCGCCGCCCGTACCGCGCAGATTCGCGACCTGGTCTCTGATCGAATTCTCGCCGTGCCGATGGAGCCGCTGCTCGCCACCGACGGCGCGGGCTCGGCGATGCGGCGGGAAATGGCCGCTCGGCAACTGATTCAGGGCCGCGAAATCGATCTCGAACATGGCTACAAGGAACTGGCCATTCCCGCCGGCCCGCAAGGCGCCTTTCGCATGGCCAACGATGCGCTGCATATTTGGCCGCGCGGCAACTTCATGCTGATCGCGCTGCCGAACGATGACGGGAGTTTCACCGCGACCTTGTTCCTGCCGAAGTTTGGGGCCGTGAGTTTTGCATCCTTGGGCGACGATACCGCGGTGGAAGAGTTTCTCGCGGCGAGCTTTCCGGACGCGCGCGAGTTGATGCCGCATGCGCTCGCGGAATTCAGCGCCCATCCGGTCGGATTTCTGGGTACGGTGTCCGCGCACCCGTGGCACGTGCAAGGTCAGGCAAGCCTGGTCGGGGATGCGGCACATGCCATGGTGCCCTTCCACGGCCAGGGCATGAACTGCTGCTTTGAGGACTGCATCGAATTCGATGCCTGCGCCGCGCGGCATTCCTCCTGGGAAGCCGTGTTTGCGGAGTTCGGCGCGCAGCGCAAGCCCAACACGGATGCGATCGCCGCGATGGCGCTGGAAAATTACATGGAAATGCGCGAAAGCGTCGCCATACCCAAATTCCAGCTGCAGCAGACGTTGTCCTTGGAACTCGAGCGGCGCTTTCCGCGGCGCTTCATTCCGCGCTACTCGATGGTGATGTTCCACCATGAAGTTCCCTACCTCACCGCTCAGCAGCGCGGGGCGACGCAGTCCGAGATACTGTCCGAGCTGACGCACGGCGCGGTCAGCATGCTGTCGGAAGTGGATTTCGAGCGGGCGGAACGCGAGATCCTGAGCCGGCTGCCGCCGCTCCCGGAGCCTCTCTAGGCATTCCCCATGGCCGCGGCGCGATCGAGGGTCAGAAAACTATAGGGATAGGCGTTTTTGTCGTCCGCCTCGTGGCGCTCGCGGCTGGACTCGGCCCATTCGGGACCGCGCCAGCCGGCGAACAACGTGTCGCCGTCCTTGATCCGGGTGTGCACCAGGGTGAGATGAATCCGCGCGGCCCGCGGCAGGCACAGTCGATAGATCTCCGCGCCGCCGATCACCATGAGCGGCAATTCGCCGTCGATGGCGGCTTCGGCCTCCTCGAGCGTGTGCACCACGTTGCAATCGCCGGGTGCGAAATCGTGCGAGCGGGTGAGCACCCAGTTGGTTCGGCCCGGCAAGGCCTTGCCGATCGACTCGTAGGTCCTGCGGCCCATGAGGATGTGGTGCCCCATGGTCAGCGTTTTGAAATGCTTGAGGTCCGCCGGTAGGCGCCATGGCAGCTCGTTGGCGCGGCCGATCACATCGTTCTCGGAAACCGCAACCACCAATTCCACAGCGGCATTCGCCATCCGTCTCTCTTGAAAAGCGAAAACGGATTTATACGCTCGCCGGCAGCATCCCGCCAGCGGCCTGCCGGGAAGTCCTAGAGTCGCGCTGCCAGAGTGGACTCCTGCTCGAGCGGGGTCGAGGTCAGCGCGACACGGGTGCCGCGCGTGTCTGCGGTGCACGTGGCACGCGCCAGCGTCAGACCCGTCTTCGGATTTTGAGCTTGCAGGTCGAACCGGTATTCATGTCTGTTGTAGTAGTCGTCGAACGTGCTGCTGGGTTGACTGCCGAGATATTTC
>Ga0210389_10002998_pt1 | contig 13214 bp, 9 predicted proteins | sample IncBWH28OmetaG_FD_160127 | JGI IMG/M metagenome (GOLD analysis project Ga0210389, IMG submission 160127) | Forest soil microbial communities from Barre Woods Harvard Forest LTER site, Petersham, Massachusetts, United States - Inc-BW-H-28-O ...
TGTATAGGTTGTGCTTGAGGGCACTACTTTCTGTGCCTCATAATCGTCGTAACTCATATCCACTCCAATGCCAATATGATGAAACAACCTGTACTCAATTTTAGCATAAAGGGGTTTTACCTGCGGCACAACTCGCTGATCGCTTTTAAACTTATAGCCGTTATTAATAAAGTTGTCTATATATATTAACGCGGGGTCGCCAATGCCTACCGAAATAATAAGTTTTCTCTTTAGCGCGGTACTATCCTCTTTGTTTCCGGCAAATATTTTATTTGAAAATAGAGCTACTGTGATAAAAACAATGACATAAAGCGAATTTATTACTTTAGTATTACTCATGTTTTTAGCAACTATTTATCCGTTTAAATCTATAACTAAGCTATAAACTTAATTTTCGCTAACAAAAGTGTTACTGCACCTTAGCAAAACCACCTTTGGCATACTCGCCACTGGTTAGTTTGTCCTTAATAGCACTAAAAGCTTCTATTGTATATTTCACATCCTCTAATGTATGTATAGCGGTTGGTATAAGGCGTAAAATAATTTGTCCTTTTGGTATAACAGGGTAAACTACTATTGAACAGAAGATGTTATATTTTTCACGTAATTCAAATGTCATATTAGTAGCCTCATCAACTGTACCATTTAAGTAAACCGGTGTTACAGGTGTGTTAGTTTTACCAATATTAAAGCCTGCATCTTTTAAACCTTTTTGTAAGGCATTTGTTATTTCCCATAATTTAATACGGTATTCAGGATGATTACGTATAAGTTCTAAACGTTTTAAAAGTCCTTCAACTAAAGCAATTGGTAAAGCTTTTGCAAATATTTGCGAACGCATATTATAGCGTAAATAAGTAACCACAGCTTCATCAGCAGAAATAAAACCTCCTATTAAAGCAAAGCTTTTAGCAAAAGTTCCAAAGTAAATATCTATCCCATCTTGGCATCCCTGCTCTTCTCCTGTTCCCGCTCCGGTTTTACCCATTGTGCCAACGCCATGTGCGTCATCTACAAATAGGCGGAACATATATTTCTTTTTTAACTCAATAATTTCTTTCAATTTACCTTGGTCACCGCTCATACCAAACACACCTTCGGTAATTACTAAAATAGACCCACCTGTTTCTTCAACCATTTTAGTGGCGCGTTGTAGTTGTTTTTCGCAACTTTCAATATCATTATGCGGAAACACAAAACGTTTACCCATGTGCAGGCGTACACCATCTAATATACAAGCGTGTGATTCAGCATCATATACTATAACGTCATGTCTATCAACTAAACAATCAATAGCACTTGCCATAGCTTGGTACCCGAAGTTAACCAATATAGCATCTTGCTTTTGAGATAAAGCGGCTAATTCTTTTTCCAATTGCTCGTGTAAGTTGCTGTTTCCACTCATCATACGTGCACCCATTGGCATGGCATAACCATATTTAGCGGCTGCATCAGCGTCAGCTTTACGCACTTCCGGGTGGTTAGCTAAACCTAAATAGTTGTTTAAACTCCAATTTAAACGCTCTTTTCCACGAAAAATCATACGGGGTGCTATATCTCCTTCTAACTTTGGAAATGTAAAATAACCGTGGCTCTCTTTTGAGTACTGGCCAATAGAACCCATATTCTTTTTAATCTTATCAAACAAGTCTTGCATAACAAATATTTATGAGGCAAAGTTAATAAACCCTGTTAAAAACCCACTAACTTTGTGTTGACTATTTTTTAAGAGATTTATATTTATAAACATCAAGTGTCTAAAACCACTAAATACTTGTTAGAAACTAAAGATTAATAAAAGGTTAAATGTTCGTTAAGTTTTATAGGAATAGTTTTTCTGTTCATAACCCAAACTCAATTAAAAAACCATCAGATAATATTAGAGACTTAAACACATAAATTAACCCTACTTAAAATTGATTTTTATTAACTAATTAGTTTACTAACAATGTTTAATTTTGTAGTATAATAATTGCTTATCAAATAGATAGCTATAAAACCGATGCTGATAACACGTTAACATGTTTTTAATACTGATATTTGAAAGCCTTTTAAAAACAAGTTACTAACCAAACTAACACCTAATATAATAATATAATTTCTTTTAAAATAATATAGAGATGAGTAATGTAAGTAAAGGATATGTGGATGAACAGGTTGATGTGCAAATGGATATCTTTGCGGAGATTCAAATCCTCAAAAAACAAAAAAATGCTGTTATCCTTGCCCACTACTACCAAAACCCCGATATTCAGGATGTTGCAGACTACATTGGCGATAGCTTGGGGCTTGCACAGCAGGCGCAGCAAACAAATGCCGATATTATTTTGTTTGCCGGCGTGCATTTTATGGCCGAAACGGCTAAAATATTAAATCCAACCAAAAAAGTTTTAATTCCGGATATGAATGCCGGTTGTTCACTGGCAGATTCTTGTCCTCCTGAAAAGTTTGCAGATTTTAAGAAACAGCACCAAAATCATATTGTAATCTCTTATATCAACTGTACAGCGGAAATAAAGGCACTTTCTGATATTATATGTACATCAAGTAACGCAGTTAAAATTGTAGAGAGTTTACCTAAAGATCAACCTATAATTTTTGCACCCGATAAAAACTTAGGAGCTTATATAAATAAAATAACAAAGCGTAATATGTTATTATGGGATGGTGCTTGTATGGTACATGAAATATTTTCATTAGAAAAAATTACTAAACTAAAAATACAACACCCGCAAGCGCAACTAGTAGCACACCCTGAGTGTGAAGCAATTATATTAGATAAGTCTGATTTTATTGGTAGTACAACCGCTATATTAAATTACACTAAAACAAACCCTTGTAAAGAATTTATTGTTGCGACAGAGACAGGTATTTTACATCAAATGATAAAAGATTCGCCTGAAAAAACATTTATTCCGGCACCTCCAAATAATAGTTGTGCTTGTAACGATTGCCCGCATATGAAGTTAAATACATTAGAAAAAATTTACTTAACACTAAAATACGAGCAACCTGAATTATTATTATCAGCGCATTTAATTGAAGCGGCTAAAAAACCAATTTTACGAATGTTGTCTTTATCTTAAAATTAAATTTAAATTTGGAGTGTAGATGAAGAAAGCCTTAATAGTATTTTTAGTATTTAATTTTTTAATAGGATACGCTCAAAAAAGCGATACTACAACTGCAAAAAACGGGTACAATATTTTTTATTTTGATAATGGTAAAAAATCATCAGAAGGAACTATGAAAAATAGTAAAGCTGATGGATATTGGAAAAACTATTATAAAACCGGAATATTAAAAAACGAAGGAAATCGTAAAGAATTTTTATTGGATAGTATTTGGAAATTCTACAATGAAAAAGGGCAACTTACAAAAACATTTAATTATTCAAAAGATAAAAAAAACGGCTACATAACAACATATGATTCTGCGGGAATTATTGTTTATAAAGAAAATTATGTAAACGATATAAAACAAGATACCTCGTATAACTATTATAAAACGGGTTTAGTAAAACAAAGTATTCCGTTTAAAAATGGTAAAGCTGATGGTATATCATATATTTATTCGCCAGATACATTAGTTACTAATATAATTCATTATAAAATGGGTTATATAGAAAAGCAAGAAAAAATAAATCAAACTGATGAAAATGGGAACAAACAGGGTATGTGGAAGAAATTTTACAGTAATGGCGCTATAAAAAAAGAAGAGCGTTTTAAAGATGGGGCTGTTGATGGTTATGTAAAAGAGTATGATAAAAAAGGCAACCTAGATGAAATAAAAAAATATGCTTTTGGTAAAGAAATAAAAGATGCACCCGAACTTGCTAAGCTGGATGTTTTTAAAGCATATTATGATGATGGAAATGTTAAATACGAGGGTGGTTATATAAATGGAGTGCCTATGGGAACTCACTTTAAATATCATTTATCAAGAAGATGTGATACTGTTTCAGTTTATGTTGATTCTCTTGAAACTAATATAAAGCAGTTTCGTTGTTTTAATATTTCTGTACCAGATTCTGCATTTAATTTTCAAGATGGATATTTAATAGAACGTGGTCCTGTTGATTCTCTACGCCGTCGTCAAAAAGAGTGGATAGAATATAATATTACAGGAGAGTTTCGCTCTAAAGGCACTTATGTTGATGATAAACGCATAGGTAGTTGGGAGTTCTTTTATCCAAATCAAAAAGTTGAACAAAAAGGCAAGTATGATAAAAAAGGTCGATTACAAGGGCCTTGGACTTGGTACTATAATAACGGAAACGTGTTGATGAAAGAAAATTATCAGAACGATAAATTAGAAGGAGAGTATGAAGAATATACTGAAGATGGAAAACTAATTACAAAAGGAGAGTATTTGGATGGTGATAAAGAAGGCCCTTGGTTTTATCAGATTTTAAATTATAAAGAATATGGCGTGTATCACAATGGCATGCCGGATAGTGTTTGGAAAGCCTATTATGTAAAAGAGAATAAACTAAGATTTGAAGGTGGTTTTTTAAATGGAGAACCTGATGGAAAACACACTTATTATTATGAAACCGGAAAACCACAAGCAAGCGGCAAATATGTGGGCGGACAAAAAGACGGTAATTGGTACTATTTTGATGAAAACAATTTTTTAGTACTAACTATTACTTATAGAAACGGAGAAGAAACAAAATGGGACGGCAGAGATGTTCCAGCGTTAGAAGATAACTTAAAGGTTTTTCAGGACGCTAAAACAAGTCAACCAAAAGAAGAAGTTAAAAAAGACAAGTCAAAAAAAGAAAAATCGGTTGACTAATGAGTAAAACCGATAAACATAATTCAGATAAAGATAGCTATAAAAGTATAGTAGAAAACCTATCGCTGCCTATCGCTATAATTTCTTTTGAGGGTAAAATTTTATTTGCAAATAAAAAAGCGGTTGAATTATCGGGTTTATCAAAGAAGGAATTTAATTTAAAAAATGCTTACGATTTTGTTAAACCACAATTTATAAATAAGTTAAACGAACGTCGAAAAAAATTATCCCCCGGCAAAGAGTTGCCACCTGTTGAAATAGAAGTAAAAGATAGTAAAGGGAAAGCTGTTTTTATAGAAATCAAATCGTCCTACATTGTATATGAGGGCTCCCCGGCTATACAAATTATTATTACAGATACGGCTATAAACCGACAGTTAGTAGAGGAAAAAACAAGAACAAAACAGGTTAAAAAAATAAACCTACAACTTAAAAAAGAAATAGATCTACGCACACAGTCTGAACAAAAACTTAGGGCTATTTTTGAAAGCGGTACACAACTTATGTGGACTGTTAATAAAAATATTTCTCTTACATCTTTTAACGAAAATTATAGAGAAGCAATTTATAACACCTATGGCGTTTATCCACAAATAAATACGGACTTAAATAAGCCTAAAATAAAATTTGCACCAGATGAGTATCATGTTTTTTGGAATGAAAAATATGCTGAAGCTTTTGCCGGAAAAACAGTAGAATTTGAAACCGAAACCATCACTATGGCAGGTGAAAAAAAACATCGATTTATTACTTTACACCCAATATACAACGATAAAAAACAAATAATTGAAGTTGCCGGACAGGCTCACGATGTAACACAACAAAAAAGGGATCAAAAAGAAATTACCCACAAACAGTCTCAATTAGAAGCAATAATTAACACCACCGATGACATTATTTTTTCGGTAGATAAAAACTATAAAATATCAGAGTATAATAATGTATTAAAACAGGTGGTAAAAACAAGACACGGTGTTGATATAAAACCCGGCACACTTGTGTTTGATATTTTACCGGCAGAATATCATGAAGACGTAAGGATTAAATATAAAAAAGCGCTATCCGGAGAAAGTATTTTAGCTATTGAAAAATTTATAATGGCTGATAAAGAGTTTGTTTATGAAGCCCACTATAGTCCCATTAAAATTGGGGGTAAAGTAATGGGTGTTGCGGTATTTTCTAAAGACGTAACCATAAGAGAATCTGCACAACAAGAAGTTCTAGATAAACAATCGCAACTTAAAACCATTATAAACACAACCGACGACATTATTTTTTCGATGGATAAAAATTATAATGTGGTTCAGTGTAACGAGGTTTTAAGAGAAATTGCCTTTTATCGTACCGGGAAAGAGATGAACCCGGGAATGAATTTCTTTGATTTCCTTCCACCTGAAATGCGTTTAGAATTAAAAAAAACGTACGATAGGGCTTTAAAGGGAGAAAATGTTGTAGCTGTAGAAACTTTTTTTCACCCAAAAACAAAAAAATACCGAATCTACGAAGCAAATTATAATCCAATTGTTATAAACAATAAAATAGTTGGCGTGTCTGTTTTTTCTAAGGACGTTACCGAACAAAAAGAGATCCAGCAAAAAATATTAAATACGCAAACGCAGCTTGCGGCAATTATTAATAATACAACCGATATTGTTGTTTCTATAGATAAAAATTATAACGTTGTTCAGTTTAATCAATTGTTATATAACATGGTTAAAGGCAGAGACGGAACAGAGCTTAAAGAGGGAATGTCTGTTTTTGTAACTTTGGACGATAGCCACCACGATGATATGAAAAACATTTATCAGCGTGTTTTTACAGAAGGGAAGAGTTTGGTAGCGGTTGAAATATTTAATGTAGCGGACAATAAAAAAAGATATTTTGAAAGTAACTACAATCCCATTAAGCAGGGGACAGAAACGGTTGGTATAGCTATATTTTCAAGAGATATAACAGAAAAAATAGCCTCGGAAACAGAATTACGAGAAGCCCTTAGAGAAAAAGAAATTTTGTTAAAAGAGGTGCATCACCGGGTAAAAAACAACTTACAGGTTATATCAAGTATACTTAACCTGCAAACATCGTATGTAAAGGATAAAGAAACAGCTAATATCCTTAGAGAGTGCCAAAACCGGATTAAAACAATGGCCTTTATACACGAGTCTTTATACCAAACAAAAGACTTTTCTCAGATAAATTTTAGCGAGTATATCACCAATTTAGTAAAGAACCTTTTTTACTCGTATGATGCTAATCAGCAAAAAATTAAGGCAAATTTTGATGTTGACACAATATTTCTTAATTTAGATACCTCAATTCCTTGTGGACTGATTGTAAATGAACTTGTATCTAACGCTTTTAAATATGCTTTCACCGATGAATCAAAGGGATTCATCAGTATAAAACTAAAAGAGATTGGTAATAATAAAATAAAAATGCTTGTAGCTGATAACGGAAAAGGGATGCCCGCTAATATAGATTTCAGAAATACGGAGTCCTTAGGTCTGCAGCTTGTAAACATTTTAACAGAACAAATAAACGGAACAATAACACTAGATAAAACACACGGAACATCATTCGAAATAATTTTTTAATTTATGTCAAACACCATTAACATACTTGTTGTTGAAGACGAGAGCATCGTTTCAAAAGACATCCAAAATAGCTTAAAAAAAATAGGCTATAACGTAATTGGCTCTTGCAATAATGCCGAAGAAGCAATTGAAATAGCAACCGAATTACATCCTGATGTGGTTTTAATGGATATAATGTTAAAGGGCACTTTAACCGGCATAGATGCAGCAGATAAAATTAAATTACTAAACATTCCCGTAATATTTTTAACCGCTTATGCCGATGAGGCTACCTTGGCAAAAGCTAAAGTAACGGAGCCTTATGGGTATATTTTAAAACCGTTTAAAGAAAAGGATTTAAACATCTCTATTGAGATGGCCATACATCGCCACAAAAAATTAACGGAGCTTAGAAAAGAAAGAGATTTTTTATACTCGATAGTTGAAAATAAGGAAGGTGCAAAAGATGTTCTGTTTGTAAAATCAAATAGTCGGTTAGTAAAAATAAATACAAAAGATATTTTCTTTATTGAGGCGCTGAAAGACTATGTAACCATAAATACAGAGCTTATGCGTTACACCATTCACTCAACTATGAAGGATATTGAGAAGAAGGTTGCTCCAAACGAGTTTATGCGTGTTCATCGTTCATTTATCGTTCGTGTAGATAAAATTGTAGCCATAGAGAATCATAATCTTATTTTAGAAAAAGATAAAAAGCCTATTCCTATTGGTGGGTCTTATAAAGACGAGCTTTTACAGCGATTAAACATGGTTTAATCTTTTCTTAGTAAGAGCGCAACCAATTTTGTTGTAATTTTGCGTTTCTTAAAAATGCAATCATCTTATGATATAATTGTTGTTGGTGCCGGGCATGCTGGTTGCGAAGCTGCTGCCGCTGCTGCCAACATGGGTTCAAAGGTTTTATTAATAACCATGAACATGCAAACAATTGCCCAAATGAGCTGTAATCCGGCTATGGGTGGTATTGCAAAAGGACAAATTGTTCGAGAGATTGATGCGCTTGGTGGCTATTCAGGCATTATTTCTGATAAATCAGCTATACAGTTCCGTATGCTAAACCGCAGCAAAGGTCCGGCAATGTGGAGTCCACGTACGCAAAACGACAGAATGTTATTTGCTAACGAATGGCGTAAAATGCTTGAGCAAACCCCTAATGTAGATTTTTGGCAAGATACCGTTAACTCACTTCTTATAAGTAAAGATGGTAAACGAGTTGAGGGTGTTGTAACCGGAATGGGCATTCAATTTAAAGCTAAAGCCGTTGTACTTACTAACGGTACTTTTTTAAACGGACTGATACATATTGGTGAAAAGAATTTTTCTGGAGGAAGAACAGGTGAGAAAGCTGCTTTTGGAATTACCGAGCAATTAGTTGCTTTAGGTTTTGAAAGCGGGCGAATGAAAACCGGAACCCCTCCTCGTTTGGATGGACGCTCTATAGATTATTCTAAAACGGAATTACAGGATGGGGATGATCAACTAGATAAGTTTTCTTATTTAGATGGCACATCGCCGTTTATAGGCCCTAATGCAAAAAAACAATTGCCTTGCCACATTACCTATACAAATCAGCAAGTACACGATATTTTAAAAACGGGCTTCGAGCAGTCGCCTATGTTTGCGGGTCGCATTCAAGGACGTGGTCCGCGTTATTGCCCTTCAATTGAAGATAAAATTTCTCGTTTCTCTGAAAGAGAGCGTCACCAATTATTTATTGAACCCGAAGGTTGGGATACGGTTGAGATTTACCTTAATGGTTTTTCTACCTCTTTACCAGAAGATGTTCAGTATAAAGCTTTACAATTAATTCCCGGCTTAGAAAACGCCAAAATGTTCCGCCCAGGTTATGCTATTGAGTACGATTACTTCCCCCCTACCCAATTAAGACTGACTTTAGAGACTCAACTTATTGATAATCTGTATTTTGCAGGTCAAATTAACGGTACTACTGGTTATGAAGAGGCTGCCTGCCAAGGAATTATGGCTGGTATGAATGCCCACCTAAAAATTACTGAAAAAGAGCCTTTGGTTTTAAATAGATACGACGGTTATATTGGTGTATTAATTGATGATTTGGTTAATAAAGGAACCGATGAGCCGTATCGTATGTTTACCAGTCGATCTGAGTATCGTTTGTTGTTGAGACAAGATAATGCCGATGTACGCCTTACCCCTATTTCTCATAAATTAGGTTTAGCTTCGGCTGAACGATTAAAAAAGGTAGAAGATAAGATTGCCAATTCAGCATCAATAATTAATTATTTTAGAAACACTAGTGTTGAGCCAAACGAAATAAATCCGTTTTTAGAAAACATAAGCTCCTCTCCTATCAACCAAAAAATCAGGTACTATAATATCCTTTCTCGCCCAAATATTGGCATACCGGATATAGCTCGTTATTGTAAGGATATAGAAACAACTATAGCAGATTTTAACAATGAGACAATTGAGCAGGCTGAAATATTAATGAAGTATGAGGGCTACATTGAAAGAGAAAGTGAAAACGCCGATAAACTTAAACGCCTAGAAGAGTTAAAAATAAAAGGCGATTTTAATTACGATGTTGTTGGAAGCTTATCTGCCGAGGCGCGCGAAAAACTAAAAAAAATAAAACCACAAACCCTGGGGCAAGCGGCTCGCATTTCGGGCATAAATCCATCCGACGTTTCTATACTTATGGTTCATATGGGCAGATAGTTCCACGTGAAACATTAATACATTAAATGTAAAATATGAAAGAAATTAGCACATGTTTAATTTGCGGTTCAACTAAAGTTGAGCCGTTTTTGGTTTGTAATGACTATACCGTTTCTCAAAAGGAATTCCAAATACAACGCTGTTCTGAGTGTAATTTTAAGTTCACTTCTCCCCGCCCGGAAGATTCTGACTTAGGTAAATACTATATGGCTGAAGATTATGTATCACATTCAGATACCAAAAAGGGCCTAGTGAATAAACTTTATCACGGCGTTAGATCGTATACTTTACTTAAGAAATTGCAATTGGTAATTCAGCATACCAAACTTAAGAGCGGTAAAATACTTGATTACGGATGCGGAACCGGTGCTTTTTTAAACACCTGTAAAACCAATAAATGGGATGCTTTAGGAATTGAACCGGATGAAACCGCACGCAAAGTAATGGCCGAAAAATTTGGGATTTCATCGTTCCCATCATTAACGGAGGCACAGAAAAGTAATTTGTTTTCTGGTTTCGATGCCATAACAGCCTGGCATGTTTTAGAGCATGTACCAGATTTAAAAGAAACTATTAGTTCACTAAGAAACGCTTTAAAAGATAAAGGAGTTTTTATTGTGGCGGTTCCAAACCCCGAAAGCCATGATGCAAAACATTATAAAGAGTTTTGGGCAGCCTATGATTTGCCCCGTCACTTATGGCATTTTGAACCAAAGAATATGACCAAGCTTTTTTCTGACAATGGATTTAAGTTGGAGAAAACCCTTCCTATGGTGTTTGATTCGTTCTATGTATCAATGCTTAGTGAGAAATATAAAACAGGTAATACAGGACTTGTAAAGGCTTTTATGAGAGGTTTAATCTCAAACATTAAAGCAAACAAAACGGGTAAGGAATTCTCTAGCCAAATTTATGTTTTTCGAAAAGTTTAAATTGTTTCACGTGGAACTACAAAGTTATACCCTGCCATAGGCAGGGTTTTTTGTTTAGGAAAATAGAGCAATAAGCAAAACCTTCATGCGTTACTAGGGCATGAAAAAACTTATAATAATTGTCGCGTTATTAGTCACGTTTAAATCATATTCTCAAAATCTGGAACCCATAAAAAATCTTTGGCTGGGTGTTGGACTACTTGGGGCACATTAGGATGGGGTGGTAACCTGAATCTTTATTACGACGCCAGTAAAAAGCTTAGCATTAAACTTAGGGGTGTTTTGGGTTCAAACAAAGAGAAGTCATATGGCTATCAGTCAGTATGACGGAGTTATTCAGGGCTCATTTAATTATGACATTTCAGTTTTAGCTAGTTACTATCTTTTAGGAAAAACGGGCGGAAACCAAGGGCTATATGTAGGTGCTGGTTCCGGCTATTTTAGTCAAACAACAAACACAACAGACCTCTGCATTAATTACTATTACCCTTCGGATAAGCAAAAATATATTGCGCATGGACTTGCTTTAAATGGGTCCTTGGGGGCGGAGAGTAAGCTTGGGCCGGGAAAAATATATGCTGAAGGATATTTTTCTATAACAGTTATGGGTGAGTTTGTTGATACAAGAACTCATTATGAGGGAATGCCGGGAAGTTTTAAAACATTTATCTCTCACGATAGAATGTCTGTCCAAAATGGATACCAAGCTATTATATGTGTTAATGCAGGATATAAAATACCCTTTTGATTTAATTGTTTAACGTGGAACTAAGAAACTAAACCCTGCTTATAGCGGGGTTTTTATTTGAAATCGTTTCTGATTCTTAGGGCTAAACCCACATTAAAAAAAAAGGCATCTTGTATCTTAGTGTAGATAGGAATATACTGCGCCTCGGTTTTGGTTTGGTATAAATAGGCCAACGGACTATAACCAATAGTTCTGCCAAACTCGGCAAACAAAACAAATTTCTTTTTGATATAAACATCCAAAAAAGCCTTGGTTTGTAGTTCTACGTTTTTTACATAATCATGGTTTGCGTCGCTTAATCTGTATGATCGGGTATAGGATTTAAAGGCCAATCCTGCGTATAGTTTTTGCTTTACTAATGCGTATTCAATTCGGTAGGTGGTTGGTAAAACCCCATACAATTTTAATCTATCTGTAGCATCCCAATCAATAGAGAAAAGTGGGACAAAAAAATTCCCAAAGAATTCTCTGTTATAAAAAAGACCGGCCTTAATCTTTAGTTTTTTATTTAAAGCGTAGGTAGCTAATCCATAACCTCCAACCTGCAAATCGTAAGAACTTATCTTTGCTTTAAAATCAGAACTTAATTTAGGCATAACCAAGCCCATAAATTTCCATTTTCTATTTTTAGTTTCGTGTTGCAATCCAATTGGTAAAAGAGTGGAATAGAGGTTATATGTCTGAGTGTATAAATCGTTTTTTATTGTCGATTGTAAATTCTCTCCATAAAAACGAACGATGAATGTGTTTTGAGAATCGAGAACTAAAGGAATCGTAAGATTTAAAAAGTAATCGGTAGTTGTATTCTTACTGTTTAAAGCATCTTTATAATTGCTCTGCAATGATTGAGCACTTGTATTTACAATATCAACATAAGGCTGAGAAACCCCTTTTAAAGAGAGTAGGAGTGTAGCTAAAACAAATACTATTTTACGAATGAAAGTGTAGCCCATTCGTTTTTGGTTTCCTGTTTTATGAATTGTAATCCCGTTTTTTCAGCGGCAATAATTAAGTCGGGAGCATCTAATTCAAAAAAGCCACTAAGAAAAAGCTTCCCTCCTTTATTTAAAACATCGTAATAATTCTTCATTTCTTTTAGAAGGATATTTTTATTGATGTTAGCTAAAACAAAGTCAAATAATTGATTATCAATTTTTTGTATGGTTCCTTGAAAAAAATCAATATCGTTCTTAGAAAAACCGTTTACTTTTCGGTTTTCGCGCGAGTTTTCAATGCTCCACTCATCAATGTCAAAACCAACAACAGTATTTGCGCCTAATTTTTTAGCTACAATAGCTAAAACACCTGTGCCGCAGCCAATATCTAAAACAGATTTACCTTTAACATCATTCTCAAAAAGTGCCTTAGTCATTAACCAGGTTGTTTGGTGGTGACCTGTACCAAAAGACATTTTAGGCTCAATAATAATGTCTAAAAGGG
>Ga0210389_10002999_pt1 | contig 13213 bp, 8 predicted proteins | sample IncBWH28OmetaG_FD_160127 | JGI IMG/M metagenome (GOLD analysis project Ga0210389, IMG submission 160127) | Forest soil microbial communities from Barre Woods Harvard Forest LTER site, Petersham, Massachusetts, United States - Inc-BW-H-28-O ...
CGTGCTGGGGCCCTAGCCCGTCATTCCGGGTCCACGCGAAGACGCGTGTCCCGGAATGACGACAATCAAGACGCGGCCGCACGCTCAGTCGTCATGGCCGGGCAAAAGTGCGAAGCACGTCTTCGCACTAGATGACCCGGCCATCCACGTCTTGGCGCGGAGGAAGTGAGACGTGGATGCCCGGGTCAAGCCCGGGCATGACGAACTAAATTCGTTATTCGGAGAAAGTAAAGAACATGGATTTTGATTTGTCCGAGGAGCAGCGGCTTCTCAAGGAAAGCGTCGAGGGCCTGTTGGGCTCGTCCTACGGTTTCGAGGCGCGCAAGAAGTACATGAAGGAGAAGGGCGGCTGGAGCAAAAGCCTCTGGAGCAAGCTCGCCGAGCAGGGCCTCTTGGGCCTGCCGTTCTCCGAAGACGACGGCGGCTTCGGCGCCGGCGCGGTGGAAACCATGATCGTGATGGAGGCGCTGGGCAAGGCGCTGGTGCTGGAGCCTTATCTCGCCACCGTGGTGATATCGGGCGGCTTCCTGCGCCGCGGCGGCTCGGCGGCGCAGAAGGCCGCTTATATCCCGGCGATCATCGATGGTAGCAAGACCTTTGCCTTCGCGCAGCTTGAGAAGAATTCGCGCTACGATCTTTCCGACGTCGCCACCTCGGCCAAGAAAAAGGGGGACGCTTACGTGATCGACGGCGAGAAATTCGTCGTGCTCAACGGCGAGACCGCGGATATGCTGATCGTCACCGCGCGCACCAAGGGCGGCCAGCGCGATGCCGGCGGCATCGGCGTGTTCCTGGTGCCCGGCAACGCCAGGGGCATCGCCAAAAAGGGCTATCCGACCCAGGACGGCCTGCATGCGGCCGACATCACCTTCACCGGCGTCGAGGTCGGCGCTGACGCTGCGATCGGCGATCCCGAAAACGGTTTGGCGCTGATCGAGCGCGTGGTCGATGACGCCCGCACCGCGATGTGCGCGGAAGCGGTCGGCGCGATGGATGAATCGCTGAAAACCACGGTCGAGTACCTCAAGACCCGCACCCAGTTCGGCGTGCCGATCGGCAGCTTCCAGACCCTGCAGCATCGCGCCGCCGACATGTTCGTCGCGGTCGAACAGGCCCGCAGCATGTCGATGTTCGCGACCATGGCGAACGATTTCGACGACGCCAAGGAGCGCGCCACCGCGGTGGCGGCGGCGAAGGTGCAGATCGGCAAATCCGCAAAATTCGTCGGCCAGCAGTCGATCCAGCTGCATGGCGGCATCGGCATGACCCAGGAGGCCAAGATCGGCCACTACTTCAAGCGCCTGACCATGATCGAGAACACTTTTGGCGACACCGACTACCACCTGCGCCGCGTCACCAATTCGGGCGGGCTGGTGTAGGAGCACCGCACGGGCGCGCGTCGACGCGCGCCCGTCATTGCGAGCCAACAGGGTCGCGCGAATGCGCGCCCGATGATAAACTCCGCGAAGCAATCCATTGTGCGGCAAAGGAAGAATGGATTGCTTCGTCGCAAGTGCTCCTCGCAATGACGGCATCAATCTTAACCCGTCAAGCCCGGGCATGACGACAACAAAAGGAGCGCGCAGTGAAGGGAACCCCGTTCGACCTCACCGGAAAAGTCGCCGTCATCACCGGCTCGAGCCGCGGCATCGGCCGCGCCTCGGCGGAGCTGTTGGCCAGGCTCGGCGCCAAAGTGGTGATTTCCAGCCGCAAGGCGGAGGCCTGCAAGGAGGTCGCCGATGGCATCAACAAGGCGGGCGGCGACGCCCATGTCATCGCCTGCAACATCTCGCGCCGCGAGGAAGTCGAGGCGTTGATCTCGGGCGCGACAAAGCATTACGGCAAGATCGACATCCTGGTCTGCAACGCCGCGGTCAATCCCTATTACGGCCCGCTGCTCGACATCAAGGACGAGGCCTTCGACAAGATCATGGGCAGTAACGTCAAGAGCAACATCTGGCTCTGCGCGCTGGCGATCCCGCAAATGGCTGAGCGCGGCAGCGGCTCGGTTGTGATCATCTCCTCGATCGGCGGCTTGCGCGGCTCGACCGTGATTGGCGCCTACGGCATCTCCAAGGCGGCGGATTTCGCGCTGTGCCGCAGCCTTGCCGGCGAATGGGGCCCGAAGGGCGTGCGCGTCAACTGCGTGGCGCCGGGCCTCGTCAAGACCGATTTCGCCCGCGCGCTCTGGGAAGACGAAGAGCGCCTGAAACGCCGCTGCGCCACCACACCGCTGCGCCGGATCGGCGAGCCCGACGAAATCGCCGGCGCGGTCGCCTATCTCGGCTCCGACGCCGCGAGCTTCATGACCGGCCAGACCATCGTGGTGGATGGCGGCGTGACGACAGCGTCGGCGTAGTTTCTTCTCCCCTCCTCCCACGCGCCCTCGCGCGTGGTGGGGAGGGGTCGGGGGTGGGGGGCGCCTCGGCAAACTCGCAGCTCATGGCGCCCGCTGACAGACCCCCCACCCGACCGGCCTTCGGCCGGCCACCCTCCCCACCACGCGCGTTGCGCGCGGGGGGAGGGATGAGGCCATCATATTGACCTCTGCGCCCCAATCCGCTTGCCTTGCCGCAACAATCACCTCGCCAAGCAACGCCAGGAACAACACCATGTCCTTTGTGCTGGCCATCGATCAGGGCACCACATCCTCGCGCGCCATCGTGTTTCGCGCCGACATCTCGATCGCGGCGACGGCGCAGCAGGAATTCCCGCAGCATTTTCCGGCGTCGGGCTGGGTCGAGCACGAGCCCGAGGACATCTGGAGTTCGACGATTGCGACCTGCCGCGAGGCGCTGAAGAAAGCTGATGTCACCGCAAAAGACGTCGCCGCGATCGGCATCACCAACCAGCGCGAGACCACCGTGGTGTGGGACCGCGCCACAGGCACCGCCGTGCATCGCGCCATCGTCTGGCAGGACCGCCGCACCGCCGATATCTGCGCGCGGCTGAAGGCCGAGGGCCACGAGCCCGCGATATCTGCGAAAACCGGCCTGATCGTCGATCCCTATTTCTCCGGCACCAAAGTGGCCTGGATCCTCGACCATGTCCCCGGCGCGCGCGAGCGGGCGAAGCGCGGCGAACTCCTGTTCGGCACCGTCGATTGCTATTTGCTGTGGCGGCTCACCGGCGGCGCGGTGCATGCCACCGACGCCACCAACGCCTCGCGCACGCTGCTGTTCAACATCCATACCGGCGAGTGGGACGACGACCTGTTGAAAATCCTGCGGGTGCCGCGCTCGATGCTCCCGGAGGTGAAGGATTCCTCCGCAGCGTTCGGCGAAAGCCTGCCCGAATGGTTCGGCGGCGCGATCGCGATCTCCGGCATCGCCGGCGACCAGCAGGCTGCCACCATTGGACAAGCCTGCTTTTCGCCGGGCATGATCAAGTCGACCTACGGCACCGGCTGCTTTGCGCTGCTCAACACCGGCGCGACGCCGGTCGCCTCGCACAACAAGCTCTTGACCACCATCGCCTACCAGCTGAAGGGACAGCGCACCTACGCGCTCGAAGGCTCGATCTTCGTCGCGGGAAGCGCGGTGCAGTGGCTGCGCGACGGGCTGGGGCTCATCAAGACCGCCCATGAATCGGACGAACTCACCGAGAAATCCGATCCCACCCAATCGGTCTATCTGGTGCCGGCCTTTGTCGGCCTCGGCGCGCCGTACTGGAATCCGCGCGTGCGCGGCGCGCTGTTCGGGCTGACCCGCAACACCGGCCCCGCCGAACTCGCGCATGCCGCGCTGGAGTCCGTCTGCTACCAGACCTTCGATCTCTGGGCGGCGATGCGAGCCGACTGGCCCGACGCGAAGGCCGCCAACGTGGTGCTGCGCGTCGACGGCGGGATGGCGGTGTCGGACTGGACCATGCAGCGTCTCGCCGATCTCCTGGACGCGCCGGTCGACCGCCCGATGATCCGGGAAACCACCGCGCTGGGTGCGGCCTATCTCGCGGGGCTTGCGGCCGGCGTCTATCCCGAGCCCGCGAAATTCGCCGACAACTGGCGGCTGGAGCACCGCTTCAAGCCGGCGATGAGCGCGGCGACGCGGGAGCGGAAGCTGGCCGGGTGGGTGCGCGCGGTGAAGGGGTTGCTGGCGAGCGATGAAGGGGAGGGGTAGGGCCCGCTGATGCTTGATGGCGACGAGGCGCTTGAGGACCGATGGTGCAGGTAGCCAGGAAAGACCTATGGTTTCGTTGCGGCAGGTACTTCCTCCGCACCGTCAAGCGTGAGGACGCGTCCGACCGCTGGGCGAGCTGGTTGTCCGATCCGTGGACCGTTCATGTCCTCAATTCCGCCCCGCGCGCGTTCACCAGGAGCGACGTCGCCGAATACATCAAGCAGTTCGATCAGCGGTCGCGCCTGCTGCTCGGAATCTTCGAGATGGGAACACGGCTGCATGTCGGGTTCGTTCGGATCGACCTCGACCTGACAGGCGATGCGCTGGTCAACGCCGTGATCGGCGAGGCGGCGCACCGCAACAGGGGCGCGAACACCGACGTGTTCGTGGCGCTGCTGGATTTCCTGTTCGACAAGGTCGGGGTCAGGCGCGTTCGCGCGTCGGTGTTGCTGCGCAACGATGCCACGCTGGCTTACCTGCTCAAGCTCGGCTGGCAAAAGGATGCGACGCCGGGCGCGCCGGTCAAATCGGTCGCCGATGGCTCGCCGCTGGAGACCTGCACGGTGAGTTGGACGCGCGAGGGCTACCAGGCCTATCGGCAGACGCCGATCGGCAGCCGCATCCTCCGCCGCCTGTCCTCGGCGGAAAACGCAGCCCCGCGAAAGCCCGGCAAGGCCAAATCGTAATCAGGAAAAGAACGCCCCGCGCGTCACGCGAGGCAGGTTCAGGCGCGGCTCAGTAACGCGCGACGACAGGGCCGGGCGACCAGAAGCGGTAGTTGATGCCCACCTTGACCGTATCGATGTCGTGCCTGACGTTCAGGTTGGCCGGAAGAACGGCGGCGGAACTATTGATGACGTTCATCGAGAGCGTGCTGGTGTCGAAGCCGTAGTGATCATATTCGATCATCGCCGACCAGTTGGTGGCGAACGCCCATTCGACGCCGACGCCGGCCGTCCATCCCCACCGGTCCGCGCTGCCGGCCGTATTACATCCGACAAAGGGGCCGCCAGCGACGCCATTGTTGCAGCCGAAGAAGGCATTGTTGATCGCGGCCGAATTCGTCTGGTTATATCGGTCGTGCGCATAGGCCCCGCCGCCCTTGCCGTAGAACAGGACCTTGTCCCAGGCATAGCCGACGCGGCCCGTGAGGGTCGCGATGTCGTCGGTGCGGGCCGAGAACGCGACCGGGTTGCCGTTCTTGCCGGCAAAGAACGGATCGTTGGCGACGCTGCCGAGATTGGTCCAGGAGACGTCGCCGCCGATCCCGATCACCCAATGGTTGGCGAACTGATAGTCGCAGCCGGCCTGGACGCCGCCGAGAAACGCGGCATTGCCGTTGGCGCTGAACGCCTGACCTGGCCCTGCGAAGTTCTGGGTGAGTACGGGCGGGCCACCAAAGAAGGACGGTGCCAGCGTGCCGGGGTCCGAGTAAGTCGTGTGGTCCCAGCCCGCGCCGATATGGCCGCCGACGTGGCAGCCGGTCCAGGTATAGGGCACCGGCGCGGCCATCGGCGGCGCCTTCATGGGCAGATCGGCGGCCAGCGCCGGCCCGGCGGCGACGATGGCGGAGCTGAGCAGCAGCAATTTCTTCATGGCGGTCAAAGTCCTGGCGGGGCCATCAACGGGCCCGATGAGACGAATCCTAGCAGGACCGTGGCCTGTCCGATGTATCCCCCCGGCAACACCCGCGCGTATTGTCGCACCCGGTGGCGCGGCGAGGCTTGCCGACCTGGCCGATGCCGGCGTCGACCGCAGACCAGCGTAAAGAACGCGACCGAATATGATGTGATTATCAACAGCGGCGAGATCGTGGACCTATGTCCAGCCGTCATTGCGAGGAGCTCTTGCGACGAAGCAATCCACTCTTCGCTTGCTGCATTCGCGGCGCCAATAGATTGCTTCGCTGCGCTCGCAATGACGGCTGTTGTTGCGACGAGATCGTGAAACTGCGCGCGCTGATCTCCGCTCCCCTCCCGACCGCTTCGCGGGGGGAGGGGAGCAGAGTCAGAACCGGAAGCGGAGCCCGACCGTGGGATCGACGGTGCTGCGATTGAGGTAGCCGTTGGCGAGTCCCGCGTTGACCTGCGAGAACATGATTCCGGCGTAGGCATCGAACTTCTTCGCAAACTGCCAATCGGCGACGAAGGAAACGGCGTCGAACGTGCCGTGGCAGTTTGCCGCCGGTGCGGCGACGGCGCAGTTGACGGGCGCGCCGAAGGTGGGCTGGTCGTAGTGATAATAGGCGCCGGTCAGATCCAGATTGCTGGTGACGGAATATTTCACGCCGATCCAGGCGACATGCAATGTCTTGTCGCCGGCGTTGAACGCGGCGCTGTTGATGTTGGTGTTGTTGATCGCGGCGCAGCCGGCGCAGAGGAAATCGCCCGCGATGTCGGTAAAGCCGGTGCCGGCGGCAAAAGAATTGCTGGGGGGCGCATACTGAATGAATTCGTAGCCGGCAAACAGCTTGAATGGCCCTTTGCTGTATTTGCCGACCAGCATCACGCTACTGTCATCCGACAGCGTTGCGGTGAGAACCTGCGGCAGCACCGCGGGCAACACATTGCCGGCAAGCGCAACCGATACGGCGTTCTGGACATAGCTGCCGATGGCGTCGACCGAAAGCGTGCCGCCCCAGAGATTGGTGATGTCGCCGCCGACCTGGAACTGGTAGGAACCCGTTGCGGCGTTGTTCTGACCGTAGCCGCCGAATTGCCAGAGCGCCGCGACCCTGAACTGGCCGATGTCGACACGATATTTCACCGAGGTGCTGAACCGGCAGTCTTCGGTATCGCCAACGCCGCAGGTGATGCCCTGCCAGCCGATCGGCGAAAAAGCGTAGGAACCGCCCATCGGATCGTAGGCAAACACAGCGTCCATCGTCAGCGAGTTTTGCCGGAACACGGTCAGGGTGCCATAGGGCGAACTGACGCCCAGATAACCCACGGAATTATAAAACTGCCCGGCCCGGCTCGAGTCGGCGCCGGTGTTCTGGCTGGTGAGCGGCACACCGGCATTCTGAAACACCGAGTGCGGTCCATTGGAAAATTGCAGGGAATAAGGATCGAACCCGGCCTGCAGGTCGAAGATGAAAGCCCATCCGGGAGCGAACGGCTCCTTCCCCTTGATGCCGATGTTTGAATTGTTCAAACCGTTCGGCGCGAGACTCCATTGCGGACGATTGCTGAACTTCTGGATCAGATAATCCGCCCCGACGGCGGACGTCCCATTGAAGGGCGCCCCATGGCTCAGCCAGGTCACGCCCCCGTCGATCGTGCCGTAGAGCGTGATGCCGTTCCAGGTCAGAGGGCAGCTGGTGCTGATAAAATCCTCAAAGCTGGTACACGCCGCCGGAGCCGTCACGGCCGCCGCGGGCGGGGCCTTCGTCACCATGAGGTCGCCGGCCGATGCCTCCGTCGCGCAGGCGAGTGCGAGAATCATCGCCGCGGGAACAGCCAATTTTTTCATGTCGCCCCCCACGCAGAGTGGTGACGAGATTCCGGGTGGTTCAGGCTTCCGACCCCAGCCGTTCCAGCGCATTAGCGCGTCGATCCCGCCGCCGCAGGCGAGCCGTTCTGGACCTTCAGTCGCCAAGGAGCTGCCGAAATAGCGCGCCCCGCACCCGTAGGCTCATCGAGGGCAGATTACCGCTGCGGCCAATGGCCGTCGTTATGGAAATGCCCCCCTTTGACCAGAAAATATCGACCTGTTGCCTCAAAGCCTCGCAATTATCGCGGCGACGGCCGGGGGCAGCTCACGCGGGATACGCGCGTGGGGCGCGACAGGCCCGGGGAAAGTTATGCCTTCGCAGCCGGCATCGCGCCGCCGATCCCGGGGGCGCCGTCCTGCTCCTGCTCCTGCGCCAGCAGCAATTCCTTCAGCGTGCTTTCGCTGAGCTTGCCGGTGGTGGAGGGAATGCGGCGCTCGGCGGCCTCGAGCGGCGGCGAATGCTGCGGCAAGGCGGCCGCGCCGCGCGCCGGCGCCGTGTGCGCGGCCTCGCCGGTTTCCTCGGTCTCGTCGACCTCGCTGGTACCCCTGGCGTAGCCCACGCCGCGCCGGCGTCTGGTTTGCTTCGGCTTCGGCGGCGCCGGCGTATAGATGATCGGCGGCAGGATATGATGGCGCGACACGGTCCGTCTCCGGTGGCCCTGCCGCATCTAGCGGGTGATTCGCGGCGGGCGGCCAGTTACAAATGCGTCATACCGGCGGGGCACTTCACCCACGTCGTCCCGGACAAGCCAACGGGTCGCGCGAATGCGCGCCCGATGACAGGCTCCGCGCGATCCGGGACCCATAACCACGAATGCCCGTGCTGCGCGAAGCTGGAGCGACAGTCCCTGCCTACAACGGGCGGCGGTGGTTATGGGTCCCGGCTCGGAGGCCGGGACGACAAAACCTCACGCCCTTGCCGCCTTCTTGCGATACGCCAGGTGCACCGCGCAGTTGCAGCCGGGGGGATGCGACGACACGTCGTTGGCCGGCACCGTGGAGGCCGGCGCCAGCATCGCTTCCTTGACGCGGCGGTCCTGCGCGGACTGGTCCTGCGCCGGGATGTAGTTCAACACCGGCGCCAGCCAGCGCTCGGCTTCCGCCACGCTCCAGCCCTTGCGATCAGCGTAATCCTCGACCTGGTCGCGCTCGATCTTGCCGACGCCGAAATAGAAGCTTTCCGGGTGGCTGAAATAAAGCCCCGACACCGACGAGCCCGGCCACATCGCATAGCTTTCGGTCAGCTTCACGCCTGCGGTGTTTTCCGCATCGAGCAGAGTGAACAACGTGGCCTTCTCGGTGTGATCGGGCTGCGCGGGATAGCCGGGCGCGGGGCGGATGCCCTTGTATTGCTCGAGGATGAGCTGATCCGGCGACAGATTCTCGTCCGGCGCGTAGCCCCAGAATTCCTGGCGCACGCGGGCATGCAGCCGCTCAGCAAAGGCTTCCGCCAGGCGATCGGCGAGTGCCTTGCACAGGATCGAGGAGTAATCGTCATTGGCATTCTTGAAGCGGTCGGCGATCACGTCCTCGCCGATCCCGGCGGTGACCACGAAGGCGCCGATATAGTCAGGCACGCCGCTCGCAACGGGGGCGACGAAATCCGACAGCGCCGCATTGAAACGGCCTTCGCGTTTTTCCAGCTGCTGGCGCAGGGTGTGGAACGTCGCGATCGGCTTGCTGCGCGTGTCGTCGGCATAGACGACGATGTCGTCGCCCTGCGCGTTGGCCGGCCAGAAGCCGACCGTCGCCTGCGCCTTGAACCAGTTTTCCTTGACGATCAGGTCGAGCATCTTGCGGGCGTCGTCATACAGCGAGCGCGCGACTTCGCCCACCTTGGGATCATCGAGGATCGCCGGATAGCGCCCGGTCAGCTCCCAGGTCTGGAAGAACGGCGTCCAGTCGATGTAGTTTGCCAACTCGGCGAGATCGTAATCCCGGAACGACTTGATGCCCAGAAACGCCGGCTGCTTCGGCGACGTTTTTGCAAAGTCGATCGTCACCGGGTTGGCGCGGGCATCGGCCAGCTTCAGCCGCTTCTTGTCTGCTTGCGCCCGAAAATGCGCCGCGGAGATTTTGGCGTAATCGGCGCGCACTTCCGCCGCATAGGCCTCGCGCCTATCCAGCGACATCAGCGACGAGGCGACGCCGACGGCGCGGCTGGCATCGTTGACATGCACCACCGGCCCGCCGCGGTAGTTCGGATCGATCTTCACGGCAGTATGGACGCGGCTGGTGGTGGCGCCGCCGATCAGCAGCGGCACCTTCAAGCCCTGGCGTTCCAACTCACCGGCAAGGAAACCCATCTCGTCGAGTGAGGGCGTGATCAGGCCGGACAGCCCGATGATGTCGGCGCCTTCGGCCCTCGCGGTCTCGATGATTTTCGCCGCCGGCACCATGACGCCGAGGTCGATGACTTCGAAATTGTTACATTGCAGCACGATGCCGACGATGTTCTTGCCGATGTCGTGGACGTCGCCCTTGACGGTGGCGAGCACGATCTTGCCGGCGGAGCTGCGGCCATTTCCCGCGATGCCGGCTTTGAGGTTGCGCGCCTTTTCCTCTTCCATGAACGGCATCAAATAGGCGACCGCCTGCTTCATGACGCGGGCGGATTTCACCACCTGCGGCAGGAACATCTTGCCGTCGCCGAATAGGTCGCCGACGATGTTCATGCCGGCCATCAGCGGGCCTTCGATGACATCGAGCGGGCGAGTGGCCAGCTTGCGGGCGTCCTCGGTATCGACATCGATATATTCGGTGATGCCGTGCACCAGCGCGTGGCTGAGCCGCTTGTCGACCGGCCATTCGCGCCAGGCCAGGTCCTGCTCCCTGGTTTGCTTCTCCTTGCCGCGGAATTTTTCCGCCAAAGCCAGCAGCCGCTCGGAGGCGCCGGGATCGCGGTTGAGGATGACGTCCTCGCAGGTCTGGCGCAGTTCGGGATCGATGTCGTCATAGACGATCATCTGCCCGGCATTGACGATGCCCATATCCATGCCGGCCTTGATGGCGTGATACAGGAATACCGAATGCATGGCCTCGCGCACCGGCTCGTTGCCGCGGAACGAGAACGACAGGTTGGATACGCCGCCGGAAATATGCGCGTGCGGCAGGTTTTTCCGGATCCAGCGCGTCGCCTCGATGAAATCGACGCCGTAATTGTTGTGCTCCTCGAGCCCGGTCGCGATCGCAAAAATGTTGGGATCGAAGATGATGTCCTCGGGCGGGAAGTTCAGTTGCCCGACCAGGATGTCGTAGGCGCGCTGGCAGATCTCGGTCTTGCGCGCAAAGGTGTCGGCCTGTCCGGCTTCGTCGAACGCCATCACCACCACGGCTGCGCCGTGACGCCGCGCGATTTTGGCCTCGTGGATGAATTTCTCCTCGCCTTCCTTCATCGAGATCGAATTCACCACCGGCTTGCCCTGCACGCATTTCAGCCCGGCCTCGATCACGGCGAACTTCGAGGAGTCCACCATCACGGGCACGCGGGCGATATCGGGCTCGGCAGCGACGAGGTTGAGGAACGTCACCATCGCCGCTTGCGAATCCAGCAGCCCCTCGTCCATGTTGACGTCGATGATCTGGGCGCCGTTCTCGACCTGGTCGCGCGCCACCGCCAGCGCGGCGGTATAGTCGCCAGCGGTGATCAATTTGCGGAATTTGGCCGAGCCGGTGACATTGGTGCGCTCGCCCACGTTCACAAAAGGTATCGCCGGCGTCAGTTCGAACGGCTCCAGGCCCGACAGCCGCAGCCGCGGCTCGATCACCGGGATCACGCGCGGCTTGTGCGGCGCTACGGCGGCAGCAATTGCGGCGACATGGGCGGGCGTGGTGCCGCAGCAGCCGCCGACGATGTTGACCAGGCCGGCTTGCGCGAACTCGCCGATCAGGCGCGCCATATATTCCGGGGTCTCGTCATATTGGCCGAATTCGTTGGGCAGTCCGGCGTTGGGATAGGCGCAGACCAGGGTGTCGGCGACGCGGCCGATATCGGCGATATGGGCGCGCAGATCCTCGGCGCCGAGCGCGCAGTTGAAGCCGATGGTGATGGGTCGCGCGTGGCGCACCGAATTCCAGAACGCCTCCGGCAATTGGCCCGACAGCAGGCGGCCGGATTTGTCGGTGATGGTGCCCGAAATCATCACGGGCACGTCGACCCCACGTTCTTCCGTGATTTCCGCGATCGCATACAGCGCCGCCTTGGCGTTGAGCGTGTCGAAGATGGTCTCGACCAGCAAGAGATCCGCGCCGCCGTCGAGCAGCCCCTTGATCTGCTCGCCATAGGCCGCGCGCAGGTCGTCAAACGTGACGGCGCGGAAGCCGGGGCTGGAAACGTCGGGCGAGATCGACGCGGTGCGGTTGGTCGGGCCGATGGCGCCGGCGACAAAGCGCGGCTTGCCGTCCTCGGCGGTGACGCGCAGCGCGGCGGCGCGCGCGAGCTTTGCGCCTTCGAGGTTCAGCTCATAGGCGAAGCCCGAGAGGTCGTAATCGGCCTGCGCGATCGAGGTCGAGGAAAAGGTGTTGGTGGCGACGATGTCGGCGCCGGCGCGCAGGTACTCGGCGTGGATGTCCTCGATCGCCCTGGGCTGGGTCAGGATCAAGAGATCGTTGTTGCCTCTGAGATCGCGGTGGAAGTCTTTGAAGCGCTGCCCCCGAAACGCGGCCTCGTCATAGTCGAGGCCCTGGATCATCGTGCCCATGGCGCCGTCGAGCACCAGGATGCGCTCGCGGGCGGCTGCGAGCAAAGCGGTTCGCTTGGGCGAGACGGGCACGGTCATCGGATCAGGCGGCTTTCTGGGCGCCCTTGGGGCGGATACCGAGCAAATGGCTGATGGCGAACACGAGGTCCGCGCGGTTCATGGTGTAGAAGTGAACGGTGTCGACGCCGTGCTTGGCGAGTTTCTGCACCTGGCCGGCGGCAACCGTCGCCGCCACCAGCTTGCGGGTGTCGGGATCGTCGTCGAGGCCATCGAATTTTTCCGCAAGCCAGTCCGGCACGCTGGTGCCGGCGCGGGTGACGAAGACGCGCGCCTGCTTGAAATTGTGCATCGGCATGATGCCGGGCACCACGGGGATTTCGATGCCGCGGGCCCTGACACGGTCGAGATAGCGAAAGTAGAGGTCGTTATCGAAGAACACCTGCGTAATGGCGCGGGCCGCGCCGGCATCGACCTTGGCCTTCAGCACATCGATGTCGGCGTCGAAGGTGCGGCTTTCGGGGTGTTTTTCGGGATAGGCGGAGACGGAAACCTCGATGTCGGAATAACGCTTCTTGATGCCGGCGACGAGTTCGGCCGAGGTTTTGTAGCCATCCGGATGCGTGGCGTAGGCGGTGCCGATGCCGCCGGGCGGGTCGCCGCGCAGCGCCACGATATGGCGGACGCCGATATCGTGATAGCGGCCGACGATATCGTCGATCTCGCCGCTAGCGGCGCCGACGCAGGTCAGGTGCGCCGCCGGAACCAGATCGGTTTCCGCGAGGATGCGGGCAATGGTGGCATGGGTGCGCTCGCGGGTCGAGCCGCCGGCGCCATAGGTCACCGAGACGAAATTGGGCGCGAGGGGGGAGAGACGCTTGATGGTCTCCCACAGACTCTTCTCCA
>Ga0210389_10003001_pt1 | contig 13208 bp, 11 predicted proteins | sample IncBWH28OmetaG_FD_160127 | JGI IMG/M metagenome (GOLD analysis project Ga0210389, IMG submission 160127) | Forest soil microbial communities from Barre Woods Harvard Forest LTER site, Petersham, Massachusetts, United States - Inc-BW-H-28-O ...
ATCATTGTTGTTTGAGTCAACCAGTTTTGCCCATGTGTTTTCATCATAAGGTTTTATGGTTGGTATTTCTTCCGTTAATGTTAAACGCAAACGTATATGAAAATTCAAATGACTATCAGCCACATGGTGTACAATCTGTTTAATGTTCCAACTACCCGGGCGATAACAATAAACCAAATCCTCTGCCGAGATCCCTTTTACAGTTTCTTCCAAAAAAGCAGGCAAAGTTTTTATTTTCTCTATATGCCGTTTAACCTCATCAGCATTAAAAGAAGCAGATGAAGCAAATTTCCCTACGGGGTACTTTAATTTTTCTATTTCTATGTCTGTCAACATGGGTCTGTTTTCGTGCAAAGATAACAATTGCCTGTTTTTTAACTTTATTTAAAAGAAATAAAAAACAGCTACATTTGAATAACATAAAACCCTGAAAATGGCAAAAGAATTAGGCACAAAAGAAAGCCCCTGGGCACTTAAAACCCCACCCCTATCATCAGATTTTACCATGCATAAAGATGTAAAAGACGGTAAAGATATTTTGGTTTGCACCGTTGGTAAAACCGTTTTGCATTACGATTACCGCTGTATTGCCGATTTACATGCTATGCTAAAAAAACATGGCGACTGGATGGAACTAGGCAGTGCCGATGAGCAAAAACCTGCTAAAGAAGGCACGGTTGAAGCATGGGGTCGTTCAGAAAAAAACCCGGTTGGTGGCTGGTATGGTTTAAAAAAGGGGCTACGCGGCAGGTTTGGCATGTATCTTCCGCCTCTTATGGAAAAACTAGGTCTTGCTGAAGTAACCCACGAGGCAAAAGGCAATAAAATAAGGGCTAAATAAATTTAGATTTATGGTATGAAAGAATTTATGTTACTTATTCGCAATAAGCTTAGCCATCAGGCTGCCTGGTCTGAAGACAAACACCAACAGTTTTTAAAAGCCTGCGAAAGTTATATTGGCAATCTTAAAAAAGAAGGGAAATTAATTTCGGCTCAACCCTTGGTAAGAGAAGGCAAAATCATTGCCGGAAACACCGGAAACTGGCAGGAATTGCCTTTTAATGAAGCCGAAGAAGTACAAGTAGGCTACTATCATATATATGCGGGCGATATGAACGATGCGGTTGAAATTGCCAAACAAAATCCTGAGTTTGCTTTTGGCACAACCGCCCGTGTAGAGGTGCGCCCTATAAAAACCAAAGAAAATACTACAGGTTTTGTTTATCCTAAAAAATAAGTAACTCCGGTTTTTCTCTATAAATCATTCAAACATTAACAGCAACAATTGCCAAATTGTTTTTAATTTCGTTGCATGGAAACACAAACACTAACCAAGATGGAATACAGAATTGAACATGATACTATGGGCGAGGTAAAAGTACCTGCCGATAAATACTGGGGCGCACAAACCGAGCGTAGCCGTAACAACTTTAAAATAGGACCTGAGGCAAGCATGCCAAAAGAAATTATTTATGCCTTTGCTTATTTAAAAAAAGCAGCCGCACTTGCTAATACAGAATTAGGTGTACTTGCTAAAGATAAAAGTGATTTAATTGGTAAGGTTTGTGACGAAATTTTAGCACATAAATTAGACGATCAGTTTCCTTTAGTTATTTGGCAAACAGGCTCGGGCACACAAAGTAACATGAATGCTAATGAGGTTATTGCTTATCGTGCTCATGTAATGAGTGGTGGTAAATTAACCGATGAGAAAAAAGTGTTGCATCCAAATGATGATGTAAATAAATCGCAATCAAGTAATGATACGTACCCAACTGCTATGCACATTGCGGCTTACACGCAAGTGGCAGAAATTACTATTCCCGGCATGGTAAAATTGCGCGACACCTTGCATGCAAAAGCAGAAGAATTTAAAAACATTGTAAAAACGGGTCGTACGCATTTTATGGATGCTACCCCATTAACATTAGGACAAGAATTTAGTGGCTACGTACAACAAATAACCAACAGCATTCGCGCGCTTAAAAATGCGTTAGAGATGGTTAGCGAATTAGCCCTTGGTGGTACAGCCGTTGGCACAGGATTAAACACACCAAAAGGATATGATGTTTTAGTAGCTAAAAAAATTGCTGAGCTCACAGGCTTGCCTTTTGTAACTGCTCCAAATAAATTTGAAGCATTAGCAGCGCATGATGCTATGGTTGAATTATCAGGAGCATTGAAACGTTCGGCTGTTGCGCTATTTAAAATAGCTAACGATGTTCGTATGTTAAGCTCCGGTCCTCGTTCGGGCATTGGCGAAATTATTATTCCTGATAACGAACCGGGCTCATCTATTATGCCGGGTAAAGTAAACCCTACACAACCGGAGGCTTTAACCATGGTTTGCGCACAGGTTATGGGTAACGACATGGCGGTTAGTGTTGGTGGCTCTATGGGTCACTTTGAGTTAAATGTATTTAAACCTTTAATTGCTGCTAACGTGTTACAAAGTGCACGTTTGTTAGGCGATGCTTGTGTTTCATTTAACGACCATTGTGCTGCAGGTATTTTACCAAACTTACCAATCATTAAACAACACATGGAAAATTCGTTGATGTTGGTTACTGCACTTAACACGCATATTGGTTACGAAAAGGCAGCTAAAATTGCGAAGACAGCTCACAAAGAAAACAAAACATTGCGCGAAGCTGCTGTAGGTTTAGGTTATGTGACCAACGAGCAGTTCGACCAATGGGTTCGTCCTGAAGACATGGTGGGTAGTTTAAAATAAAAATTAATTTACGATAACTAATAATTATAAAGTCTGATAATGGTTAAATCTTTCTGCAAAGCAATTTCCATTGTCGGACTTTTTTTGTTTTTCTCTGCTTCTGTTTTTGCACAAGGCACTGACAGTACCGGCACTGACGACAATAACCCCGCAGATACCGTAAACTTAAAAGGTTTTCATTTGGGTTTGCAGGCAGGTGTTATTCTTGCTAACAAATACACCGCCAACATTTATAATGGTTACGGACTCGATATATACGGCAACCAAAACACGTTTTTAAATAGTTTTTTATTTCAGCGTATTGTAAATGATTATGGTGGCGGCAACGGACGAACAGATTTAATTGCGCAAGCACTTGGCGTTAATCCGGGGCAGTGGACTTTTAATGAAAGTTGCATGCCCATCAATGTTAAGTATAATGCTTCATTACTGGTGGGCTTAAACACACGTTATTGTTTCGATAATAAAAATGCCATTATTTTAAATGTAAACGCAACAAAAATTAGCGTTAATGGTAATTTCACTATCTACACATCAGCAGCAAATTCAAGTGGTTATCAGGGGGCACAAAACGTACAAACCTTTGTTCTTTCGGGTGGAGAGCAACGTTTAATAAGTCAACTGGGATTTCAACGTGTGCTGACTGATAACGATAAACTTAATTTTTTTGTCGAAGGCGGTATAGATTTAACCCTGGCTAAATTTTTAAGAAACCAAATTGCCATCAACAATCTTGTTATCGATTTAACTCCGTATTATAGTCAACCGGCTTACGGTTATGTTCGTTCTCACGGACTTCTTGGTGTGGGCTTAGGGGCTTTTGCAGGTTTCGGGTTTAACTTAAGTATTAGCAGTAAATACACTGTTCAATTATTATACAATCCTTCTTACGACCGCATAAATATAGGCGCAGCTCCTAAATACACCTTACAGCAAAGCATAGGCTTCCGCGCTTACTACAACTTTTAATCTTTTACTACAATTTAAAATTCCACATCTTGTCATTGCGAGGAGGAACGACGTGGCAATCTTATAATTTGTTGGGATTGCTTCGCTTTGCTCGCAACGACAGGAAAAAAATAAGCAGGTCTATAAGCCGGGTTTTGTTCCGCTTGCGCGGCTTCTATCATTTATCTGGTCGGCCTACCCATTGCGGCGTGTTGCAAGCAACACATAAACGAGCTGCTTATATAACCGCAACTTATTTGGCTTTTCAACCCCTAAGGTTTTCCCCACAAAGCATTACTACTTTGCGCGTGAGCTCTTACCTCGCGTTTTCACCCTTACCACACCGAGGCATGGCGGTATTTTTTCTGCGGCACTATCTGTTATGCTAAGTTGCCTTTTGCATTCCCTCTTTTTCAAAAGGTTGGGTGCTCTATGTTGTCCGGACTTTCCTCTGCAAATAATTTTACAGCGATAGAACGACCTGCTTGCCACAAAGGTACATAAAATAAAAAACCCTTACCACTTGGTGAGGGTTTAATTTTAAAATTCAAAATTTATTATACTTCCATAGGCACTGCCGAAGTGTTCCCGGCTAAGCTTTCTTTAATTCTGTATTCTATTTCACCGGCTAACTCAGGGTTATCGTTAAAAATTTGTTTAACCGAATCACGACCTTGTCCAAGTTTGGTGTCGCCGTAACTAAACCACGATCCGCTTTTTTTAATGATGTTTAACTCAACACCCAAATCAATAATTTCACCCACTTTGCTAATGCCTTCTCCAAAAATAATGTCAAACTCTGCCTGACGGAAAGGAGGTGCAACTTTGTTTTTAATAACCTTAACGCGCGCACGGTTACCAACTACATTTTCTCCGTCTTTAATTTGTCCTATACGACGAATGTCTAAACGTACCGACGCATAAAATTTAAGTGCGTTACCGCCTGTAGTAGTTTCGGGGTTACCAAACATAACACCAATTTTTTCGCGTAACTGATTAATAAATATAACGCAGCAATTTGTTTTACTAATAGTACTAGTTAGTTTACGTAATGCCTGACTCATTAAACGAGCGTGTAAGCCCATTCTGCTATCACCCATTTCGCCTTCTATTTCAGCTTTTGGCGTAAGTGCCGCTACCGAGTCAATTACGATTAAATCAATTGCACCCGAGCTTATTAAATTTTCAGCAATCTCTAATGCTTGCTCTCCATTATCTGGTTGAGAGATTAAAAGACCTTGTGTATCAACGCCTAATTTCTCGGCATAAAAACGATCAAAAGCATGCTCTGCATCTATAAAGGCTGCTATACCACCCGATTTTTGAACGTTTGCAATAGCATGTATAGTAAGGGTTGTTTTACCGGATGATTCTGGTCCGTAAATTTCAATAACACGTCCTTTTGGTAAACCACCTACCCCAAGGGCAATGTCTAACCCAACTGAACCTGTACTAATTACTTCCATGGCTTCAGTTTGCGTATCGCCTAATTTCATTACGGTACCTTTTCCGTAAGTTTTTTCCAACTTATCTAATGTAAGTTGTAGGGCTTTTAATTTTTCCGAATTAATTTTTTTTGATTCGTTTGCTTCTTCGTTTTTCTTAGCCATGATTTTTGTTTTTAGTAAAGCAAAGGTAGGTTAAAGAACAACACAAAACTAGCCTATCACAAAAAAAACTAAATATTTTAGCAAATTTTATTTGTAATTAATTGATATTCAATTAAATAAAATTTATACTATTTTACACCTTTTTTAAATTGCTAAATTTTTTCGCAAAAATTGTTTTAAAAAAGAACTTGGTTTTAAGCAGAACACTCACCTTGTTTGGCAATAAAATCTTTAATAATTAAATCACATTTACGGATAGATTTTCTTAGCCACTCTATATAAATGTCTTGTTTTTCTTCAGTCGGTAAATAAGGCTTGGGCACTTCTTTTCTTATTTTATTACTAAACTCATTCATGCACATAGCAGCGCAAACACTTATGTTAAAGCTTTCGGTAAAACCATACATCGGTATTTTCACAAACTCATCAGCCATATCAAAAATATCTTGCGATATACCTTCCTTCTCTGTACCAAAAACAAGTGCAAATTTTTGGGTTACATCAAAATCATAAATGGTTTTATCGTTTTTGTGTGGGGTGGTTGCTACAATTTTAAAACCCTGTTGTTTTAATTCTCCAAGGGTCTCACGCGTATTTTTATGGCGATGTATATTTAACCATTGCGATGCGCCTAAAGCCACATCGTCAGATACTTTATAAAAATTTCGGGTTTCAATAAAATGTACGTTTTGTATGCCAAAGCAATCAACACTACGCAACACCGCACTTGCATTATGTGCTTGATAAATGTCTTCTAGCACAATGTGCATGTGACCAATTCGTTCAGCAATTACTTCATCAAAGCGTTTTAATCTTTCATCACTCACAAAAGATTTTAAGTACTCAAGTAAGGCTTGCTTTTGGGTAGGGTTTAGATTTTGTAACACTTAGTGGTTATTTTTTATTGCTATACGTTGTTCCTTTTCCATAATAATAGTTCCATTAGGATTTATCATCCCTCTTTTGAAATCAATAGTTATGGAATCACTTGGTGGCAGGCTTTTTCCTGATTCATCTACACCGCCTTTGAAAAACATAGTATCCGCACAAAAAATAGTAAAATCTTTATTTACAATTCCGGTTATTGAACAATAAGCTAAATCATCGCCAACACCACAACCAATCAGGCATTCCTCGCTAATCATTTTTCCATCTTTACTATATGTAGATATAACAGGAGCAAACTGGTATGGGTAATAAAAAACAAAAGAATAAAATCTTGACGTATCCGATAAATAACCAGCGCAATAAATATCATCTTGTTGTTTTATACTCGAAACAAAAAGTGTATCAACAGATGTTGCATCTAATTTCTTCATGACATAAATCGCATCTTTCCCAAACACATTATAATATTTGTAAGGTAATTCAAGAGATTTAAACTTCTTCACAAATTTTTGAAAAGAACTTTCTTGTGCAGGTTTAATTTCTTCTTTACGGTTCTCAATATTATTGCAAGCAACAAAAAATATCGTCAGTGTCAATAAAGAAAAGCGCATAAAAATTAAAATTTCAAATATGGCATTAAACCATGTAAACCGCCTTCTCTACCAAAACCACTTTCTTTGTAACCTCCAAACGGAGAAGTAGGGTCAAATTTATTATACGTGTTTGCCCAAATAACACCGGCACGTAGTTTGCCTGTCATGTTAAATATTTTAGAACCTTTATCGGTCCACACACCCGCACTTAAACCATACGGAATGTTGTTGGCTTTTTCAATAACCTCTTCAATAGTACGGAAAGTTTGTACCGCTAACACGGGGCCAAAAATTTCTTCTTGCACAATGCGGTGTGATTGCGATGCGTGTAAAAATAAAGTCGGTTTACAGAAATATCCTTTTTTAGGCATAGCACAATTAGATTGAAAAATATCAGCTCCTTCGTTAATGCCTAATTTTATATAATGATTTATTTTATCCAATTGTTCTTTCGAGTTGATGGCACCTACATCTGTGTTTTTATCCATTGGGTCGCCCACAATAAGCGTATCCATGCGGTCTTTTAGTTTACGGATTAACTCATCCGCAATTCCTTCCTGCACAAATAAACGCGAGCCTGCACAACACACATGCCCCTGGTTAAAAAATATACCGTTTACAATCCCTTCAACCGCTTGGTCAATGGGTGCATCTTCAAAAACAATATTGGCAGCTTTACCACCTAACTCAAGGGTAATTTTTTTGTTTGTGCCTGCAATTGATTTTTGGATTAGTTTACCCACATCCGTACTTCCGGTAAACGCAACTTTATTTACATCGGGGTGGTTAACAATAGCAGCCCCTGTTTTACCAAAGCCGGTAATAATGTTTACCACGCCATCAGGCAAGCCACTTTCCTGAATAATTTCAGCAAGTTTCAATGCAGTAAGCGGTGTAGTTTCAGCGGGTTTTAAAACAACGGTGTTACCTGTTGCCAATGCCGGAGCAATTTTCCAGGCAGCCATCAGCAAAGGAAAATTCCACGGAATAATTTGTCCGGCTACGCCAAGCGATTGCGGGTTTCTTCCCGGAAAAGCATATTCCAGTTTATCGGCCCAGCCTGCATAATAAAAAAAGTGATTAGCTGCTAAAGGCACATCAATGTCTCTGCTTTCACGAATTGGTTTACCGCCATTCATGCTTTCAATAACAGCCAACTCGCGCGAACGCTCTTGTATCATTCTCGCAATACGGAAAATATATTTTGCACGCTCTTTAGCGGGCAATTTTTTCCAGGTTTTATCGTAAGCGTTACGTGCAGCTTTTACTGCCAGGTCAACATCTTTTTCATCTGCCTCGGCAACTTCAGCTAATTTTTCTTCGGTTGACGGAGAAATGGTATCAAAATATTTTCCTTTGGTTGGTTTTACAAATTTGCCACCAATAAATAAATCGTACTTTTTATTTAAGTGAATGTGTTTGCTATCCTCGGGTGCAGGCGCATAAGCCCAGTTGCCCATTAAATCTAATTTCGGTTCTTCTTTCTTTGCCATAAAATATTTTAATCTACACTTATATAATCTTTTGAATAGTAAACACCTTTTGCTTCTTTCTCTAATTGCAAAATAATATCGTTAGCTAAACTGCTTGCCCCAAAACGAAACCATTCGTTGCTCATCCATTTAGAACCCAATGTTTCGCTTACCATCACTAAATATTGCAAAGCACCCTTAGCAGTTGAAATTCCACCGGCAGGTTTCATCCCAATCATTATGCCTGTTTTGTAATAATAATCTTTAATGGCTTGCAACATTACCAAAGTAACCGGCATAGTAGCCGCAGGCTGTATTTTTCCGGTAGATGTTTTTATAAAATCTGCGCCGGCATGCATAGCAATATCGCTTGCACGACGAACATTATCCAGTGTAGAAAGTTCTCCGGTTTCTAAAATAACTTTTAAACGCGCTTTACCGCAGGCTTCTTTAATGGCTGCAATTTCATCAAATACAAAATTGTAATTGCCACTTAAAAACTCTCCGCGAGAAATTACCATATCAATTTCATCCGCACCATTATCAACCGCAAATTTTGTATCGGTAAGTTTTATAGCTAAAGTAGAGTTACCGCTTGGGAACGCCGTAGCCACCGAAGCCACTTTTACATTACTACCCTTTAAAGCATCTTTAGCCGTTTTAACGTGAGTTGGATAAACACACACAGCCGCAACGGTTGGCAAACCTCCTAACGAATCGCAAGGGTGCATGGCTTTGTAACACATTTGCTGAACCTTACCCTTAGTGTCTTTACCCTCTAAGGTGGTTAAATCAATCATGTTAAGCGCAAGTTTCAACCCTTGTAGTTTAGACTGCTTTTTTATACTCCTTGTGTTAAAACGTGCTACACGCTCCTCAACACTAACCTGATCAACACTTGGCGATTGGCTAAAATTTGGAATTGTTTTTGTCATAATAAAATCAACCCAAAAGTAACAATTATTTACCAAAGTAAAAGCTGTTTTTGTGTTATGTATTACATATAAAATACAAGCTACAAAGTACATTTTTAGTTACTTTCGCTGCATGATTCAATTCGAAAAAATTAAGCTAAAGAATAATCTTACCCTTATTATTCACCCCGATAAAAGCACCCCTATGGCTTGTGTAAATATTTTATACAACGTAGGTGCCCGTGATGAAGATGAAAGCAAAACAGGTTTTGCGCATTTGTTTGAGCATTTAATGTTTGGCGGCAGCATTAATATACCCAACTACGATGAGCCATTGCAATTAGTAGGTGGAGAGAATAATGCTTTTACCACAAACGATATAACAAATTATTACTGCACTGTTCCGTCAGACAATTTAGAAACTGCTTTTTGGTTAGAGAGTGATAGAATGTTAAGCCTAGCTTTTACCGATAAAAGTTTAGAGGTACAACGCAGTGTAGTTATCGAGGAGTTTAAGCAACGTTACCTTAATCAACCTTACGGCGATGTTTGGTTGCTATTGCGCCCTTTAGCTTATAAAGTGCATCCTTACAAATGGAGTACCATTGGTAAAGAAATTTCGCACATCGAAAATGCGGTTATGAGCGATGTAAAATCTTTCTTCAAAGAACATTATTGCCCGGCAAATGCCATACTGGTTGTTGCCGGAGATGTTGAAAGAGAAAACGTAATTAAGCTTGCCGAAAAATGGTTCGAGCCAATTCCTGCCGGCGTAGCAACTGTTCGCAACCTGCCAAAAGAACCTCAGCAAACTGAAGAGCGCACCTTAACCGTTCATCGCGATGTGCCGCAAAATGCTATTTATAAAGCGTATCATATGTGCGCGCGCGTTGACGAAGAATATCACACCATTGATATTATGTCAGACATTTTATCGAGAGGAAATTCATCTCGTCTTTACAAAGAGTTGGTAAAAGACAAAAAACTTTTTTCTGATTTAAACGCCTATGTAATGGGCGATTTTGATAACGGCCTGTTTGTTATCTCCGGCAAGTTAAGCGATGGAGTAACTGTTAAGCAAGCAGAAGAAGGCATTGAAGTTGAATTGCAAAAAATAAAAACCGAAACCATTCCGGTTGATGAATTACAGAAATGTAAAAACAAAACAGAATCTACCATTATTTTTTCAGAAGCTGATGTTTTAAATAAAGCCACCAACCTTGCCATATCAGAGCTTTTGGGTGATGCCGATTTAATTAACGAAGAAACCGAAAAATATCAGCAGGTTACTGCCGAGGGCGTTAAAAAAGTTGCCAATAAAATTTTACAGAAAGAAAACTGCTCAACACTTTATTATCTGAAAAAATAAAGATTGAAAGCCATTACATACATAGAGACTAATTTCAACAAACTGTTTTGGCTGTTATGTGGTGTCCTGTTTATTTTAATAGCACTACGTGCTTTTTTTATTCCTTTTAGTCATGATGAAGCAGCTACTTTTTTTTTCTACGTTCAAAGCAATGATTATTTGCCTTATCAGGCACATATATATACTAACAACCACGTTTTAAATAGTTTTTTAGCTAACCTATGCTTTCATTTAGCAGGCTCACACAGGTTTGTTTTACGTTTGCCAAACATTTTTTCTTTTCTGTTTTTATGCTTGGGTGTTTTTAAACACTTCAACTATTTAAAAACCGTTTACGCAAAAATTATATTGGTTAGTTTTTTTCTGGTCACCGTAAATTTTCTTGATTTTTTTGAACTATGTCGCGGCTACGGCATGTCTTTTGCCTTTATTGTGCTTGGCTTTGCCTATTTAATGGATTATTTTCAGGATAAAAAAACTAAAGACTTTGTTCTGTTTTCCATTTGCTTACAATTGGCTTTATCCGCTAATTTAATTTTAGTAGTGCTTCTAACTTTTTTAATTTTTTGTGTGTTTGTGTTTCAGCTTAAAAACAAACTCCTTTTTAAACCCGAAATAATCACCGCACAAATTATTAATCTTTTACTCCTATTTTTTTGGATAAAATTTTCTTTCTTCTATAAAGAAAATGGTTCGCTCGATTCGGGTGTTGGAGATAATTACTGGGAGGTAACTTTTAAAACCTTACTACTTTTTATATTTGGTACTAATGCCTTATGGATGCAAATATTGGCTTTAGTAGCCTTTGCAGGTATATTGTTTTCTGCCATCAAAACCTTTTTCCAATCTCCTATTTCGATAGATAAATTGTTTACACCAAAATTATTTTATACCCTTACTTTAGTCACATTAATTATTGCATTTTACGTGCAAAAAAAACTACTCGATGTAAACTTCCCTGAAGACAGAACGGGCGTATTTTTTTACTTGCTTTTTATATTAAGCCTGGCCTTTGTTGTCGATTCTCTTTCAATAAAAATTTCAAGCGTAATTTCTTTAGCTTTTGCAATTCCATCCCTTTTGTTTTTTATTCTTAATTATAATCTCCATGATTTTTCTTCTTACTTCTATCACACTATTCCAAAATCAATTTACGATACGCTGGTAGATGAATTTAAAAAGGAAGGTAAAATAATTACCATTGGCGGGCATCGCATCCGCGAAATGGATTATGCCTTTTTAAATTACCGTGGCAACTCCGTTCTCAACGGAATGGATAATTCAGAACAAATGATTATGAATTGCGATTATTATTTCGCCTTAAAGCGCGAGCAACCTTACTACAAATATTTTTATGATGAAATTGCTTACGATAAAACATGGAATAGAGCTCTACTTAAACGCAAAGAAAAAATACAGCGTACCGAATTATACAGAATGCCCAGTATACCTAAAAATTTTAAAGGCAACGGCGAGTTTCTCGAGTTTTTCAGGTTACAAGATTCTGTTTTAAAAACCAGAAATTGTATTGAAGTAGAATTGGAAATAAAATTCAATAAAGTGGTTGCTCCTCTTTGGTCTAACATTGTGTTACAGGTAAATGACAAAAAAGGAGAACAGCTTTATTACCGCCGCACACTTTTAAATTGGTTAGCCGATGATTTAAACGGACAAACAAAACGTATAAAACTAACCACAGGAGCTCTGCCCGAAAGCACAGGTGATGTAGTTGTTTATATGTGGAACTACAAACAGCAAGAAATGGATTTTACCATTAACGAATTAAAAGTTTTAGAATTAAAAGGCAAGGGAGTTAATGTTATGATTCCTGAGTCGTATTATAAATATGTAGAAAAAGCAAGCAATAAACCCTTATTATAAATTACAATTATGCTAAACCGCAAACAAGCACCCCAATTTAAAACCATCGATAGTATTGCTATTCAGCATGCACAAAGCTTTAAGCTCGATAATGGCATACATGTTTACACTATCGATGCCGGTAGTCAGGATTTAACCCGTATAGAATTTATTTTTAAAGCGGGCATGTATTATCAGGATGCTCCTTTAGTTGCAGCAGCAGCAGGTGCACTTATAGAAAACGGAACAGCAAAATATTCTGCCAACCAAATTTCTGATAGCATAGATTTTTATGGCTCTTTTTTCGAAACTTCTGTTCATCAGGATTATTCTTCACTCGCATTGTTTTCACTGAACAAACATTTAGAAAGTACTTTGGTTTTTGTTGAAGAACTAATTAAAAACGCCAACTACCCGCAAGAAGAAATTGACACTTACCTCATCAATAAAAAACAAAAATTTTTAGTTAACTCCCAAAAGGTAGATGTGTTAGCGCGTCGCATTTATAGCGAGTTGTTATTTGGTAAAACACATCCTTATGGTTTAGAAGTAAAAGCCGAAGACCATGATAACACCAAACGTAATAGCATTGTTGATTTTTATAAAACACATTACACCTATAGTAATTGCACTATTATTGTTTCAGGTAAATTGCCCGATAATTTGGCGCAGGTTTTAAACGCACATTTTGGTAAAGAAAAATGGGGAACGGCTTCTAATATCGAAAAAGCTTATACACCTACACAAACTACTACACAAAACATTCATTATGTGGAGAAACCAGATGCTGTTCAATCTGCTATTCGTATGGGTCGTAAAC
>Ga0210389_10003002_pt1 | contig 13205 bp, 12 predicted proteins | sample IncBWH28OmetaG_FD_160127 | JGI IMG/M metagenome (GOLD analysis project Ga0210389, IMG submission 160127) | Forest soil microbial communities from Barre Woods Harvard Forest LTER site, Petersham, Massachusetts, United States - Inc-BW-H-28-O ...
GACCTTGATCGTCGGGCTGATCGATCAGCAGGCGCTCGGCGGCCTGCTGATCGGGGTGATCGTGGTGGGCTTCTTCTTCGCCGTGATGATGACGGCCGGCGGTGGTGCTTGGGATAACGCCAAGAAGCTCATCGAGGACGGCTCGTTCGGCGGCAAGGGCTCTGACGCGCACGCCGCGTCGGTCACCGGTGACACGGTCGGTGATCCGTTCAAGGACACGGCCGGCCCGGCGATCAACCCGATGATCAAGGTGGCCAACATCGTCGCGATCCTGATCATCCCGCTGATCACCTGAGAGCCCGCGCGGGCCGCGTGGAACGGGCCCTAAGCTCAGATGAGATGAACGGCAGACAGGCGCATCGCATGGGCACGTTCGTGCTGTCGCTGGCGATGGCCGTGATCGGGGTGGCGCTGCTCGTGCAGGCGCTTGCGAGCGCGAGTCTGCTATCGCCGCGACTGCTGCTGGGCGTGCTGTTCATCGCGGCCGGCGGTGGGCGCTGGTACGTCGAAGTGCGCAGGAGTCGCGGCGTATGAACGTGCCCACCCCAAGGGGCGGGGGCGGCGAGGGATCCTCATCGGAGCTGGCGACGCGCTCACCTGTGCCCCAGGGGGTACGGGCGATCGCGCGGCGCAGCATCGGCTCGCCAATCCTGTTCACGATCGTCTACTCGTCGCTGGCGAGCGCGATCTACTTCTCGCTCGGGGTGATCGCCAACCACGCCCTGGGGCTGACGCCGCTGGTGTTCCTGGTGGCGGCCGTGCTGTACGGGGTGACTGCTATGACATACGTCGAGGGCGCCTCGCTGCACCAGGATCGTGGCGGCTCGACGGTGTTCGCGCGCTACGCGTTCAACGAGCTGGTCAGCTTCATTGCCGGCTGGGCGATCCTCCTGGACTACGTGATTCTGGTGGCGGTCACGGCCTACTCGGCGACCCAGTACCTGAAGGTGTTCTGGAGTCCGCTCGGCCACCGCGGCGAGGCGCTGGGGCTGGCGCTCGCGTTCATCGGGCTGGTGGTGCTCAGCAACATCCGCGGCTTCGGCGGGCGGCGCGCGCGGCGCGTGGGGATGCTGCTACTGGCCGACGTGGCGCTTCAGGGGCTGATCGTGGTGCTCGGCCTGGTGCTGTTCTTCAATGTGCACAAGCTGACCGGACCGATCCACCTCGGCAGTGCGCCGACCTGGCCACATCTGCTGTTCGCGGCGACCGTGGCGGTGATCTCGTTCACGAGCCTCGAGTCCGCGTCGGGCCTGGCGGGCGACGTGCGCATCAGTCGCGCCGGGCTCAAGCGCCTGGTGGGCAGCACCACGGCGACCGTCGCGTTCCTGTACGTGGGCATCGCCCTGGTGGCGGTCACCGCACTGCCGGTGCACGACGGGCGCACCGAACTCGGCGGGCGCTACCTGGACGCGCCGATGATCGGGATCGTCAGCCACGTGCATCCGCATTGGCTCGGAAAGACGCTGATGTACCTGGTGGCGGCGACTGCGGTGGTGACGCTGGTGGCGGCCGCCAACTCGGCGATGCTCGGGCTCTCGCGGCTGGCCTATTCGCTGTCGACCAACCGCCAGATTCCCAGCGGCCTCGGGCGCCTGCACCCGGTGCGCTCGACGCCTTACGTGCTGATCGTGCTCGCCGGCCTGATCGCGGCGGCGCTGGCGGCGACCGAGAACCTGGACTTCCTGGTGGGCATCTACGCGGTCGGCGCCACGCTCGCGTTCACGATCGCGCACCTGTCGATCTGTCGCCTGCGCTTCTCCGAGCCCGACCGCGACCGCCCGTATCGCATACCGCTGTCGTTGCGGGTGCCCGGCGGCGAGCTGCCGCTGCCGGCCGTCTTTGGGGCGCTGGTCTCGGCGGCGGGCCTGGTGACCGTGCTGGTGGTCCACGAAACCGCCCGCTACGTCGGCCTCGGTTGGATGGCGCTCGGCATCGCCCTGTACGTGATCTATCGCCGCGCCGACGAAACCTCGCTGCTGCGCCGGGTGACGGTCGCCCCGCAAGTGCTGCGCGCCGAGCAGCCGCGCGAGCAGGACTACGGCTCGGTGCTGGTGCCGCTGTTCGGCACCGACTTGGACGACGACATCGTGCAGACGGCGGCGCTGCTGGTGTCGGCCGAGCCGACCGACGAGGCCGCCATCGACGCGGCCACGATCGAGGCTGTATGGGTGTTCGTGATCCCGATGTCGCTGCCGCTGGATGCGCGCCTGCCGGAGGCGCAGATCAAGCACGCCCGCCAGGTTTTGGCGCGCGCCAAGGCGGTGGGGGAGGAGTACACGGGCGTGCACGTGGCGACCGCCACCGTGCGCACACGCCGGGCCGGCTACGCGATCGTGGACGAGGCGCGCAGGCGCGGCGTGGAGGCGATCGTGCTGGGCGCCGAGGAACCGTCGACGATCCGCGGCGGCTCGCGTCTGGGTGGACGCGGCGGCTCGCTGGAAGGGTATGTAGGAGACGTCACAAAGTATGTGGTGCGCAAGGCCGCGTGCCGTGTGATCGTCACCGCACCCGCCGCGAGCGACTCGCGCGTGGAGCATCTCCGCAGTGCACGCCTGGACCGCGCCCGGATCGTCTAATCTGCTCAGCGATGCCCATCTGCTCAGCCGCGTGTTCGTTCTGATCGTCGGCGCCGGCCGCGTCGGCGCCGCCGTCGCCAAGTCCGCGCTGACAGCCGGCCATGAAGTTTCGGTGCTGGACGAGGACCCCCTCTCGCACGAGCGCTTGGATGCCGGGCAGAGCATGAGCTGGGAGGACTCGGGCGGGCAGTTCACGGTCGGTACTGCCCTCGAGACCGAGGCGCTGGTGGCGGCCGGGATCGAACGCGCGGACGCGTTCATCGCCTCGACGGCCGGAGATAACACCAACCTGGTGATCGCTCAGATCGCGCAGAAGCGCTTCGGCGTCAAGAAGGCGATCGTGCGCGTGATGGACCCGGCCCGCGCCGACTGGTACGGCGAGCAGGGCCTCTCCACGATCTCCCCCACCAAACACGCGATCGACATGTTCGAGCGCGCGCTCCAGCCCGAGGTGGTGTAGGACGTGTACGCGATCATCGCCGGCTCCGGCAAGGTCGGGCGCAACCTTGCCCGCGAGCTGATCTCAAAGGAACACGAAGTCACGCTGATCGAGTCCTCCCGTGCCTGCTACCTGGCCAACGAGGAGGAGTTCGAGCACGCCATCCAGTACGGCGACGCCACCGAGCTGTGGGTACTCGAGCGCGCCGGCATCCAGCGCGCCGACCTGGTGATCGCGGTCACCGGCGATGACGAGGACAACATCCTCGTGTGCCAGGTCGCCAAGGAGAAGTACCTGTGCGAACGGATTATCGCGCGCGTCAACAACCCCCGCAACCACGATCATTTCCGCCTGCTGGGGATCCAGCCGGCCGTCTCGGCCACCGACCTGATCCTGCGCCTGATCGAGCACGAGGTACCCCGCTACGGGCTCGTGCACCTGCTGGCGCTCGAAGAGGAGCGCCTGGAGATCATCGAGCTTGAGGTCTCTCCCGACGCTCCTACGGTCGGCGAGAAAGTCGCGGACATCGTCTTGCCCGAGGGCAGCCTGATCATCTCGGTGCTGCGCGGCGGCTCGGGCTTCGTGCCCAAGGCCGACACCGTAATCGAGGCCGGCGACGAGGTGTTGCTGGTGCTCGACCCGGGCCTCGAGAGCTCGATCACCGCGTACTTCGCCCCCAACGGGCAGCACGCGGCGCTGTAAGAAGCTAGTAGCCGCGCAGCTGGGCGGGGCGGTGAGCAACGAGTTATCAGGCGGCCGCGCGTCCGTTGTTTCGCCCGCCCCAGCTCTCGGTTTGGCTGTGGCAGTTAGGGCACAGCAGCACGAGGTTCTCGATGCGATTGTCGTCCTTCAAGCCGTTGACGTGGTGCAGCTCCAGTGCCAGCGGTCTGCCATGCCATTCGTGGATGCCGCATCGTTTTGACAGCGGTTTGGGAGTAGCCCGGCGGCCAGCAGGCGCTTCTTGAGATGGCTTCGGGATCGTGGTGCTGATAGCAAGGCCTCGATAGACATTGCGTGAGGACGGGTGACGATCTCGCCACGGTTCTTGGCGGCGTGCCAGGTCTCCTTCGAGAAGCCGAAATGCGCGACGCACTCGTTGACGCTGTGACCGGCGTCGTAGTAGGCCTGGACCGCTATCCAGTCATAGCGTCGCCGAAAGCGTGGATCAGGCTCGCGTACGTTGCGGAGATGGAACGCGATCGTGCTCTTGGCGACCCCGAGTGCTCTGGCAATGTCCGCCTGGGACCTGTCTTCGCTCCACATCGCTAGTACCCGAGCACGCGTCGACATGTGAACATATGTTCGATCATGAGACGGACGGATTCCCCCGAGGAGGGTCAGCTATTCTGTGTCCAACACACTGTCCGGGATAGTCCAATTGGCAGTGACGCCCGGTTCTGGTCCGGGAGATTGGGGTTCGAGTCCCTGTCCCGGAGTCCGCTTGCGCCCCGTGTTACGGGGCGTTTCGCGTTTGAGAGGGCCGCTCGGGCCAGGATTTGGGCCAGTCGCGCGATCTCAGCCTGGGCGGGTGCCCCGGAGCGGGTATCGTGAGCGCGTGCTTGACGATGCGGTGATAGCGGAGGCTGGCCGTCGGCTGTCAGAGGCGGCGCCACCGAGCTCACGGGTGATCCTGTTCGGCTCGGCTGCTCGTGGTGAGCTGACGCGGGACAGCGATCTGGACTTCTTGGTGATCGAGCCAGAGGTCGAGAATCCCGCCTTGGAGTCGGTGCGGCTGCGTAGGGTGCTGGCGGATGTGCTGGTACCGATGGACATCATCGTCGCGAGCGAGCACAGGGTGCAGGAGTGGCGCGACGTGCGCGGCAGCCTAATCCACACGGCGCTGACCGGCGGCCGGGAGCTCGTCGCCTGATGGCGAGCGAGCAGGATCTCGCAGAGCAACTTCTACGCCGCGCTGACGAGGACGCGGCCGGAGCCAAGGGGATGCTGCCGATCGACGAAGTAGCGGACGTGCTCGTCTGCTTTCACGCCCAGCAGGCTGTCGAGAAGGCGCTCAAGGCCGTGTTGGCCGCACGTGGGGTGGAGTTCGCCCACCGGCATGATCTGCGGGTGCTCATAGGGCAATGCGAGAACGTGGGCGTGCGGCTGCCGGAGGAGCTTGTCGAGGTGGACTTGCTCTCGCCCTACGCGGCGGAACTTCGCTATGACGACGACACGGTGCATGCCGTCGAGCGTGAGACGGCATCGAGGTGGGCGACCGCCGCGGTCCAGTGGGCGCGGCGCCTGGTTGAGGAGTCTGGTGGTGGAGAGAAGTCCTCAACCGAGCCCGAAGCTGTCGATGGTGGCTGAGAGGCGGAGGCCGTCCCTGAAGTGTTCGAGGGGTGCGTCGTAGGGCATCCTGCAGCGCCGTCACTTCAACGGTTGGTTCGTTGGTCGGCGGTCTTCGGTCTCAAGTTCGTCTGCGTGTTGGGCCAGCTCGGCGAGCGACCATCCGAGGGCGCGGGCGATGCTGTCGGCGACGTGCCAAGTGGGGTTGCCTGTGCCTGCTTCGATCTCGCGGAGGCGGCGGTCAGTGATCCCGGCCGCTCCGGCGAGTACTTCTTGGCTCAGGCCGTTCTCGCGTCGGCGTAGGCCGATCGCGCGGCCGAGGGCGGCTTGGGGAGTGGGGCTGGTTGGCACACGCCAAGCCTCGATGCTTGGCTCGTCTATGACCAGGAACTAAAGTTCCGCTGGGCTCTCGCGTCATGCGTGCCAACGTATTCAGCGGCACCTGGCCAGCGGCCCATTCGCTCACAGCCAGGTCACGCTTTCCCAACAGCCTGAACGGGCTGCGTTCGGTTAGGGTTCCGTGCTTGCTGACCTGGACGATCACCGGGGGCCTGCGAAGCAGGCCGCGGGTATATGACCTGACTGCTCGGAGTCTGCGATGAGCCCCTGTCGGTTGGTATGAGCGCCAAGAACTTGCATAGAGCCCTGTGCGTTCTGTTGGCGTTGCCGGTGGTGTCTGGTTTGGCTTCGCCGGGGCTCGGTCGCGCGAGTCAGCGGGCCGTTGGTCGTGGCGGCGGCGTCGCTGTGGCGGCGCATCGGCAGCGGCTCGCCGAGTTGGACGTGTCGGCTGCGGTGGTCAAGTTGTTGGCGGAGAATGTGCTGGCAGGCACTGCGACGGTCGGCAATGTCGGCTCGGCACGGGCGCGGTCGTCTATGGCTGACGTGGCGTGGAAGTCGAGTGATAGTCGTGGGTTGGTCCAGCTTGGCCGGTTCACGGTGCCGGCGTTGAAGCCTGGTCAGCGCCACAAGGCTCGTTTTCAGTTCGATCTTCCCAAGGGTGCTTCGGGCAGATATGAGGTGAGCGTGTGCGCGGATGTCCTCGGCCAGGCGCAGGAGCGCAGCAAAAAGAACGACTGCCGTGACGCGGGGATCATCACGGTCCCGGGTTCTGGTGTTAAGGCGTCGGGACCGACAAGCTCAGAACCCTCATCGCCTGCGGGCTCGTCTCCGGGTGGCTCCTCACCGGCGCCCGGATCGCCGACGCCTCCAGCGTCGAGCCCACCGAGCACCGTGATCGACGGTGGCCCATCGGGCGTGATCGGCGTGTCTTCGATGTCGTTTACGTTTCACGGCAGAGATACGAACGACACGTTTCAGTGCAGTCTCGACGGGGCACCGTGGGCATCATGCTCAAGCCCGCAGCAATACACGGGGCTCGCTGAGGGTCCGCACACTTTCGAGGTCCGGGCGGTAAACGCCGCTGGCGAAGCCGACCCGACGCCCGCCAGCGCCTCCTTCACCGTCGAAGCGACGCCGCCGCAGGCATCGATCACGATCGCTCCGAGCGGGCGTGTCCCTATTGGGGAAGTCTCGATCTCGTTCGCGTCAACCGAGGCTGGCAGCACATTCCAGTGCAGTCTCGACGGCGCCGCCTATAGCCCATGCAGTTCGCCTGATGTGGTCAAGGACCCGGCGGCGGGACCGCATACCTTTACGGTGCAGGCGACCAATCAGGCCGGAGTCAAGGAAACCGCGACGCCACCGTTGGCGTCGTGGAGCTCGGTCGAACCGCAGCACGACCTCTGCGGCACGATCTCAAGCAACACCATCATCGGACCCGAATACGCCGCACGCTACATCATCACCTGCACCGTGACCGTTGCTGCAGGTACTACGTTGACGCTTGATCCGGGTGCGGTCGTGAAGGCGTCTGGCGCGGGGATCGACGTTGATCCAGGGGGAGTCCTGAACGCATCGGGGACATCGGCCTCGCCCGTGACGTTTACGTCGTTGAATGACAACTCGATCGGCGGCAGCACTGGGAGCGGTTCACCGGCTGGCGGGGAATATCCTTATGCGATCCACCTGAACACGGTCGATGCTGCGGGGGGCTCGCCTGGCAGCGGGCCGACTGTGAACGTCGATCACACGGTCTTTCGATATGCGTCCTACGCGATCAGCGATGGTCTGTCGTACTGCTGCACCGATGAGTTCGACGGTCATGGGTCGTTGAAAGTGACCAATAGCGATGTGGAAAGTGGCGTGCTCTTGGAAGGTGAGGTCGATAGTCCCATCCTTGAAAATGACACCTTTACCTGGGCTGTGACGATTGGGAGCAGTCACGACGATGGGAACGTTGCGCCGATCGTGAAGAACGACACGTTCGATATTACAGCGGCATCGAAGGCGCTTTATGCGGGCGAGGTCGATGTTCATATCTCAAACGCTGACTTGTCGGGCGTGCCGCTGACAGGTCCGTACGCGAACAAGTTTGTCGGCAGCGTTACGGGTGATCGACTGATGCTTGACAGTGATTCGATTCCGTCCGATGCGACGTGGGAGATATCACCAGCCAGCGGCGCCGAGGTCGTCATCGTGGCGGTTGGCGACGGCGAGAGCGGTGATTTGAGGGTGGGAGGCACGTTGACGGTTGATGTTGGCTCGGTGATCAAGGCGAGCGGCGCGGGGATCGATGTTGATCCGGGTGGGGTGTTGGATGTGTCTGGGACGGCTGGGTCTCCGGTGACGTTTACGTCGCTGCAGGATGACTCGGTCGGCGGCGACACAAACGGTGACGGGGATAGCATCCCGCCCTCGCCGGGAGATTGGTCAGGCATATCATTTGCTGACGCCCAAACTGTCGAACTGAACTACGTTGATATCCGTTATGCGGCAAATGCTGTCAAACTAGAACTCCTGAATGCAGCCTCTATCAGTCACAGTGACTTCGTTTACGACCAAGCCGCAATCTCTGTGGGTGGTACAACCAACAATGATCCAGCTCTGGCCGCGCTACCGTGCGTTCCTCCTTATCTATCGTTCGTTGACGCTTCCCGCGATTGGTTTGGCAAGAATGGGTTGCCCGCGCCCGATATTGAACTGGCGAGCGTGATTGGTGCGATCATTCCCGAGGAATATAGCTCTCTGTTCTCGGCAGGGCTTAGCCTGGCTGGCAGTACATCGTCATCCTTCGGAGGCGACAATACGATCCCGTGGTCAATCTACTCGTGCCCGGTCTTGGCTATCCCGCCGATGCCAGTGACACCAGTGATGCTAGGCAACACGCCTGACGCACCTTGGTTCCCTGACCCCGAGGCTTGATTGTCGCTCATCGCTTACGTTCCTGCGTAGGTTGTGGTCGGGCGATCGCGTGGATGGCGCGGGCGATCCCCGGCAGCCGGGTTCGGCTTGGGGTTATCATCCCGTGGAAGCTCGGTCCGTACTCTGGGTCGGCAGTTCGGTGTAGGCGAGCGATGGCGTTTGCGCGTGGCTTCGGTTCATGCTCTGTGCCAGTCGTTTGATGCGGTCGGTGTCGTGGCCTTCGGTGCCGAGGTCTTGGCGGGAGACGTACCAGTCGGTGCCTTGGCGGGCGCGGGATGCCTCGACGTAGGCGGGCTCCTTGCTCGTCTGCCAGCCGCCGGTGACGACGAGCGTGCGGGTGACGGTGGCGCCCTGTGCGCGGTGGATGTGCTGCGCGTACCCGAGCCGCAGCCGCGCAAGGTCGTCGCCTGAGAGTGTTCGCCACTGGCCGGTCACGTCGAACTGCACGAGGACTTCTCCGGCGTCGTTGATGTCGAGCACTTCGCCGCGGGCGCCGCTCTCGATCCGCTCGGCGCCTGGTTCGTGGTGCTGGTCGATCATCGCTATGCGGTCGCCTGCGCGGATGCCGTAGTGGACGCCGGGCAGCTGGACCTCGAGATCGCCGAGTTCGCCGCGCTGGGCGCGGTAGTGCTGCGCGCGGGCGTTCAGTCGGTGAATCTCCTTGTTGGAGGCGTCTGAGAGCAGGGCGACCTCGCTGACCTGGTGCTGCTCGGTCAGCGCCGCCCAGTTCTGGACGGCGTGCTCGACCGCTTCGTCGCGGGTGTCGGCCATGTGCAGGCGACCTTGTGCGTGGTAGTGCGCCATCGCGCGGTCCGAGCGTCCGGCGCGCAGGTCTGCCCATGCCCGCCGTTCGGCTCAGTGTCGATGTGTCTGCTTCGGTATGGTCGGCGCCGTGCCGCAAGATCCTGTTGAGCTGTTGCGTCAGCTGATCCGATTCGACACGACCAATCCACCTGGCAACGAGGCTCAGTGCGTAGGGTGGATCAAGGACCTCTGTGATGGAGCTGGTCTGCTTACGAGAGTCCTGGCCAAGGACCCGGCACGGCCGAACCTGCTGGCGCGGCTGCTCGGTCGCGGTGCCGCGCCGCCGCTCCTTCTCCAGGGTCATGTCGACGTGGTCACGACGGACGGTCAGAGCTGGCGCCATGATCCGTTCGGCGCCGAGCTGGTCGAGGGCGAGATCTGGGGCCGAGGCGCCCTGGACATGAAGGGCGGCGTAGCGATGATGCTCGGGGCGATCCTGCGGCTCGCCGAAGCCGATCAGCCCCCACCAGGCGACGTGCTGTTGTGCGTGCTCGCGGATGAGGAGAATCTGGGGGCATACGGGGCGCGGTTCGTGGTCGAGGAGCACCACGAGCTATTCGACGGCGTCAGGCACGCGCTCGGCGAGTTTGGTGGCGCGCGCACCGAGCTGGCGGGTCTGAGCGCTTACCCGATTCAGGTGGGTGAGAAGCAGGTGTGCTGGACGCGGGCGACGATCCGGGGTGCCGGGGGGCACGGCTCGATCCCGATGCGCGGCGGTGCGATGGCGAAGCTCGCTCGGTTGCTGAGCACGCTGGACGCGCGGCGACTCCCGGTGCATGTCACTGCGATTCCGCGGTCGATGATCGAGGCGGTGGCGGCTGCGCTGCCCGCCGGCGGGCGAGAGCTGGCCGACGGGCTGCTCGACCCCCAACGCACCGACGCGACGCTCGACATGATCGGCGAGGCGGGCCGGATGCTGGATCCGATGTTTCACAACACGGTCAACGCCACTGTCGTGCGAGGCGGCTCTGAGGTCAATGTGATCCCGGGTGAGTTGCAGCTCCAGTTCGACGGGCGTCTGCTTCCTGGGCAGACGGCGGACGATCTCTTCCGCGAGCTGCGTGAGCTGGCCGACGGGGACGATCTTGAGTTGGAGGTAATGAGCTATGAGCCGGGATCCGATCGGGCGGACATGTCCTTGATGCCGCTGCTGAGCGACGTGCTCACTGCCGCCGACCCCGACGCCGTGCCGTTGCCGATGCTCATGCCGGGTGTGACTGACGGTCGGTTCTTCGCCCGCCTTGGAATCCAGACCTACGGTTTTCTACCGATGCGCCTTCCGGCGGAGATGAAGTTCACGAGCCTCATTCACGCGGCGGACGAGCGGGTACCGGCGCAGGAGATCGGTTGGGGCACCGACCGCATCTGCGAGGTGCTGACGCGGTACAGGTAGCTAACGCGACCGCGGCGCCGGTTTCGTTCTAGTGTCAGTTGAGTTCCGTGCCTCGCCGATCGACTCGCCTACGGCGTGTGCGCAAGCGCACGCTGGTAGAGCCGCGTGAGTAGCCGCTGCGCGAGCGTCGCGGGGAAGGCTCCCGCTGTGCTGGTGGCCTGCACGCCGACGAGCACCCGCCCAGCGGCGAAGAAGAAGCGGTCTTCGCTGCTGGCCACGGCGCACGCCTTGGACAGCTCCAGGCACTCGGTGCGCTGGACCCCATAAACCGGTAGCCCTGGGACCGGCTTGGGGAGGGTGGTGACGGTGACACGCGGAGTAACTGAGCCTTCGCTGCCAATCGCCTTACGCACGTTATGCAGGCACGCCCTGGCGCCGGCGCCGATGGCGGCGAACAGTTGCGTTTCGGCTTCGGTGGCTTCGGTGTCGACGAGCACCAGCGTGCTGAGCGTGTAGAGCGGCCCTTCATGACCGCGGACAGACCGGCGGGAGCCCTGCTCGGGAATCACCGCGCCGGGAAGCGGGACGCTCCTGTTGACACGGATCGGGGATCTGGCTTGGGCCAGCGCCCCCGCCGTCTGCACTGCGCACGTCCCGTTCGCGAGCGGCGCGGCGTCAGTGAAGGCGGCGGAGCCGATCTTGAAGCCCGGAAGATCGCCGGCCCGCAGGCCGATCGCCCGCGCGAGCGCCGCAGGGCTCGGGGCGGTCGAGGAGGTGCCGTCTGTGGAGCTCTTGCCGGGGCCGCTGGAGCCGCACCCGGCGAGCGCGAGAGCACTCGCGGCCAGCGCGAGCCAAAGAGCGGTTCTCGGCATCGCCCGCGATCATTTCAGGCAGCCACTGCGGCGTGCGCCATGGGAGCGGCCGGGGCGGATGTTCCACGTGACGCTAAGCGATGCTAAGCGGCGGCGCTCTGCGTGGTCCAGTCGCGGTATAGCTCGAAGTAGCGGCCCTCGGCGGCGATCAGCTCCTGGTGGGTGCCTTCCTCGGAGATGCGCCCGTGCTCGAGTACGACGATCCGTCCTGCCTGGCGGATGGTGGACAGGCGATGGGCGATCACGATCGAGGTGCGACCGGCGAGCAGCCGGCGCATGGCGGCTTCGATGCGCGCCTCGGTGTGTAGGTCGACGTTGGAGGTGGCCTCGTCGAGGATCAGGATGCGGGGGTCGGCGATCAGCGCGCGTGCGAACGCGATCAGCTGGCGCTGGCCGGCCGACAGCTGGGCGCCGCGCTCGCCGACCTCGGTGTCGAGACCCAGGGGCAGCTCGGCGATGAAGTCCTCGGCGCCGACGGCGGCAATTGCGGCGCGGACCTGCTCGTCCTCGGCGTCCGGGCGCCCGAAGGCGATGTTCTCGCGCACGCTGCCGGAGAACAGGAACGCCTCCTGGGGCACGATGCCCATCTGCGAGCGCAGCGACTGGCTCGAGACTTCGCGCAGGTCGTGCCCGTCGACGAGCACACGTCCGCGCGTGGGGTCGTAGAAGCGGGCGGCGAGCTTGGCCATGGTCGACTTACCGGCACCCGTGGCACCCACCAGCGCCACCGTCTGGCCGGCGGGGATGCGCAGCTGGACGTGCTCCAGCGCCAGCACCTCGGGCTCCTCCTCCGGACGCTTCGAGCGCGGGCGATAGGCGAAGGACACGTCCTCGAAGTCCACCTCGCCGCGGATCGGCCCCAAGGCGAGGGCACCGGGGCGGTCCTCGAGCGTGGGCTCGACGTCGAGCAGCTGGAAGATCTTCTCCAGGGCGGCCATGCCGGACTGATAGGTGGTGTACATCTGGGAGAGCTGCTGGATCGGTTCGAACAGGAACGACAGGGTGGCGACGAAGGCGACGATCGTGCCGACGGTGATGTGGCCGTCGATCGCTTGGTAGCCGCCGTAGAGCACGACCAGCGTGAGCGCGATGCCGGAGAGCATTTCCACGGCTGGGAAGTACGCGGCGTTGAGGCGGACGGTGACCATGTTGGCCTCTTGGTTGTCCGCGTTGAGCTCGGAGAAGCGCGCCAGGTGGGCTGGCTCCTGGCCGAAGCTGCGCACGACGCGGATGCCGGACAGGGTCTCCTGCAGGTAGCCGGTGATCGCGCCGATCGTCTCGCGGGTGCGCCGGAAGGCGCCGGTGGAGATCAGCCGGAACCAGATGCTGGCGCCGGCGACGAACGGGACGATGCAGAACGTGAGCAGCGCAAGGTCGAGGTCGAGGTAGACGAGCACACCGATCGCGCCGATCAGCGTCAGCCCGGACTGGAAGAGGGTCACGACGGAGTCGGTGACGAGGCTTTCGAGTGCCTCCACGTCGTTGGTCATGCGCGAGATCAGCACACCCGCGGGACGGCTCTCGTAGAAGCCGATCGGCTGACGCTGCAGATGGGTGAAGATGCGTACACGCAGGTCGGCGAGCGCGCGCTGGCCGACCCAGCCGACGAGGTAAGTCTGGGCGTAAGTGGCGAC
>Ga0210389_10003004_pt1 | contig 13197 bp, 13 predicted proteins | sample IncBWH28OmetaG_FD_160127 | JGI IMG/M metagenome (GOLD analysis project Ga0210389, IMG submission 160127) | Forest soil microbial communities from Barre Woods Harvard Forest LTER site, Petersham, Massachusetts, United States - Inc-BW-H-28-O ...
GGTTACCCGGCCGAGGCAGCAACTCCGGCGACGGCGCATACGAGCACGGCGATCCGGGCGCCACGGCCGGCCCCGGGTGATCCGGGGTGCCCTCCAGCGCCGGCGGCGCTGGCGGGGGCGCACCGTTGGGGAACCGGGTGCCGTTGGGGTCGGGGAACCGGAAGGCCGGCAGCCCGGCGCTGCGCCAGAAGTTCTCCGGGTCGATCCCGCGCTTCTTGAACGCGGCATCCACCCACGGCTGCAGAATCTGATACGGCACCAAGTTGCCGATCATCACCTTGAAGTATGGTCCGGAGCCGACCGCCTCGCTCAACGCCGCGGTGTAGTTGCGCAGCGTATTCAGCACGGAGACAAGGTCGTTCTTGTGCGCAACCAGAACGTCGGTGACGCTGCGCAGCTGGTCGAGCAGATGGTGCAGGTTGGGGTTGTCGTTGATCAGACCCCGCACCTGGGTGGAAAAGGCCGAGACGTTAGCCAGCAGCGCCTCGATGGCTTTGCCACGTTGGTTGAACGCGGCCAGCAACGCCTGGGTGTTCCGCAGCAGCGCGTTGATCTGCTTACTGCGGTCCCCGAGCACACCGGCCACTTTCCTGGCCTCTGTCAGCAGGTGCTTGAGTTGCTCGTCGCGCTTGCCGATGGTGTCGGAGAACTTGGCCACCCCGTCCAGAGCCGCGCTCAAGTGCGGGTAGGTCTGATTGATGGTGTGCGACAGCACATTCAGCGACTGTTTGACGGTGTCGATGTTCCAGCCGGCGGCGGCCTTGGTGACGTCGAAGAACGCGTCGTAAATCTGGTACGGGGTGGTGCTTTGTCCCAGCGGCAGCACGCCGTTGGGGCGCATCGGCTGGGTGCCCCGCGGCTCGATCTCGAGCACCTTCTTGCCCAGCAGGGTGTCGGTGCGGATCGCCACGCGGCTCTCGGTCCCGATGGTGTGTGTTCCCGTCGAGAACTTCATCACGACGTGATCGCCATCGATCGCGAGGTCCTGGACCGTGCCGACATCCATGCCGACGATGCGCACTTTGTCGCCTTTGCTTACTCCGCCGGAATCACTGAACTGTGCGTAGTAGCTCGCGGTCGCGAACAACACCGGCACACTGCCAAAGCTTTGTCCCACAGCGACAACGAGGAGCACCACAGCGATGGCCAACGCCCCGATACGCACCCGGTTGGCGGGCTGCAGCGTTCTCATTGCAGCGTGCACCTACCCGTCGGCTGCTGGAAGAGTTTCACTGAGCGGACGGGTCCGCCCGGCTGAAGTCCGTTGACCTTGAGCGACAGGTCGCAGAGGTAGAAGTTGAAGAAGTCACCGTAGATCCCGCTGGCGCGGCCGATGATGTTGAACGCGTTGGGCAGCTTTCCCAGCAAGTCGCCGACCTTATCGCGCTGCTCGACGAGGGGCCCGGCGAGGGTTTCCAAACGGCTGACCGTGTCATGCAACAGAGCCCGGTTGTCGGCCAGCAGGTCGGCCACCGTCCCCGCCGCGTTGCTGATGTGCGCGGTCCCGTCAGCGAGCGGATCTGCCCGGTCCTTCAAGCCGGTAATGAGCACGTCGAATTTGTCGACGGTCTGGTCGAACTGGTCTCGGTGCCGAACCGTGGTGTCCAGCACCGTGTTCAGGTTGGTGATCACCTCGCCGATCGCTTGGTCGCTTTCGGCCAAGCGGTCGGTCAACTGCGCGGTTTGGTCGAGGATGTCGTTGATGGTGCCGCCCTCGCCCTGGAAGACGGTGATGATCGACGAGGCGATGGTGTTGACCTTTTGCGGATCCAGCGCCCGAAACAGCGGCTTGAAGCCACCGATGAGCGCGTCGAGGTCCAAGGCCGGCTCGGTCCGCGAAAGCGGAATGAATCCGCCTGGTGGCAGGGCCCTTTCAGCGCCCTCCCCGGTCCCTCGGCTCAGTTCCAGATACCGGTTGCCGATGAGATCCTGGTAGCGGATGTGCGCGGTCGTCGATTGATACAGCTGCACTGAGCGGTCCACGGAGAAATCGACGCGTATCCGCTTGTCCCCCTCGACCAGCTCTACTTTCTTGACCCTGCCCACCTCCACGCCTGAGGCACGGACGAACTGACCGGCACGCAATCCGCTGGCGTTGCTGAACTCCGCGCAAAAGCTGTTGGTGCGGTCGAAGCGCACCTGGCCGAAAACCACGATGATGACAGCGGTGAACAACAACTGCACGGAGACGACGGCAGCGAGCCAGATAACCGTACCGGTGATTTTCATGGGTTGATCGTGTTCTCCCCGTACTGGCGCCCCCACACGTATTCGCTGGCCAGCGGCTGGCTGAGCTCGAAGTGGTTATACGGCGCAATGCTGTTGCCCGCGTCCATCACCAGATACGGCGCCGGCCAGAGATCACGGGTGATCGGCTGCCAGCAACCCGGGGCACCGCCCGGTCCGCCTCTGGCGTTTATCCGCGGCAAGTTGTCCGGATACACATACGGGTTCTCCGTGCCGGCGATCGCCACGCCGAGTTGCGCCGCGTAGTGGTTACCGCTTTCTAGCACGGCGACCCTGGGCGCGAGATCGGCAAAGTTGCGGATGGTGCAGAACACCTCCGGGCTGTACGTGTCGAGCAGGTGGGCAGTCGGCAGCAAATCGGCCACAAGGCGTTCCAGATACGGCCGGCTCCGCGTGAAGATGTCGTCGCCGGTGTTGGCGAAGCCGATCGCCGCCAGCAAGGCCGCGTCGAGTTCGGCCTGATGCCGATTGAGCGTGCGCGCCGTAGTCACCGCATTGTTCAGTGCGTCAAAGAGATCCGGTGCGGCGCGGGCATAGACATCGCCGAGAGCTGCGAGCTGTTGGATGTCGTGGCGGATTGTCGGCATCTGGGGATTCACGTGGTCAAGAATCTTGTTGCCGTTGACGATCGACTGTCCGAACTTGTCGCCCAACCCAGTCAGCGCCTGCGCTGCCGCGCTCAGTGTGAGGTTCACCTTGACCGGATCGACGCTCTCCGAAAGCTCGACGAGCGTCTGGAACACGGTGTTGAACTCCGTCGTGATCGACGTCGCGTCAATCACATTGTCGGACGTGATCCGCTGCGGGGCTGGCTCTTTCGGGGAAGTAAGGGATACATACTTGTTACCGAACACCGTGGTCGCCTGGACTTTGGCGATCACGTTGACCGGAATGAGGTCGACGTACTTCGGGTCGACATCGAGTGTGAACTCGGCCGCCGGCTTGCCGTGATGCTCGATCTCGGAGATGCCGGCCACCCGGCCGATGCTCACGCCGTTGTAGGTGACCTTCGAACCCTGGTCCATCACCAGACCGGCACGCACAGCCAACATCGTCAGCTTGGTTTTGGGCGTGAAGTCTCCGCGAAACTGCGCGTATATCAAGGCAAGCAGTAACGCACACGCCACCAATAACCCCACGCCCGCCACGGTGTCCGGCCAAGTCCGGGACTTGCGCTCCTTCTCTCTTTTCACGGGAATTGTCATGGCCGGCTTACACCGTGAGGTTGAAATTCGGATCGACGCCGTAGAGCGCAAGGGAAGTCAGTAGGACAACGATCACTGTGGAAACCAGCGAGAACCGCATCGAGCGGCCGACGGCCTCCCCCACACCGACCGGTCCGCCACTGGCGTTATATCCGTAGTAGCAATGGGTGATCATCACGATCACCGCCATGACGATAACCTCCCCGCCCGACCAGAACACGTCCTCGGTGCGCAGGAATGTCCGGAAGTAGTGCTCGTAGGTGCCCACCGACTGGCCATAGAACAGCGTGGTGACGACCTGTCCGGACAGAAAGGACATGACCAGCGCCATCGCGTACAGCGGGACGACCACCACCAACCCCGCCATTAGTCGGGTCGACACCAAGAACGCCACCGACTTGATGCCCATCACCTCGAGCGCGTCGATCTCCTCGCTGATCCGCATCGCTCCCAGCTCCGCGGTCGCTCCCGCACCGACCGTGGCCGCCAGCGCGACGCCCGTCACCACCGCCGTGGCCACGCGCACGTTGGCCAAGGCGGCGAAGAATCCGGTGAACGCCTCGACTCCGATGTTGCCCAGCGACGCGAAACCCTGGATGGCGATCAGCGAGCCGCCGGACAGTGTCACAAAACCCACGATCGCCGCGGTACCGCCGACGACGGCCATCGCACCGGTGCCCATACCGATCTGAGCGATCAGTCGCAAAGTCTCCCTGCGATAGCGCCGCAGCGCCCAGCCGATCGACCAGCCACCGATGATGGCGAACCTGGTGAGGTGTCCGGCCTTGTTGAGCGCTCGTATCGCGCCGCCGACATAGTGGTTGACGTTGGCCACTGCGCGTGGGAAACGAGCGCGAACAACGGCCGCGGTCGACATGTCAGTGTCCCGTCCCGACCCGGACGCCGATGGTGGTCAGCACCACGTTGACCGCAAACAGCGCGATCACGCACAACACCAGTGTCTCGTTGACGGCGACACCGACCCCTTTGGGACCGCCTTTGGTGGTCAGGCCGCGGTAGCAGCCGACCAGGCCTGCGATGGTCCCGAATATTGCGGCTTTGATCGTCGCGATGATCACCTCGGGTAAACCGGTGACCAGGGTCAGCGTGGCGAGATACGCGCCGCCGGAAACGTTTTGCAGGTGGACGCCGAAAAGAAAGCCGCCGACCAGACCGATGGTGATGACGGTTCCGTTGAGCAGGGTCGCGACGACCGTCGCAGCGACCATCCGGGGCACCACCAGCCGGTGGATCGGATCGATGCCGAGTACCTCCATCGCGTCGATCTCTTCGCGGATGGTGCGCGCACCCAAATCGGCGCAAATGGCCGTGGATCCGGCGCCGGCCACCACCAACACGATGGTCAGCGGCCCCAGTTGGGTGACCGCACCCAGGGCGGCGCCTGCACCCGAGATGTCAGCGGCGCCAAAGGAGGCCAGCAAGGTATTGAGCGTGAAGACGATCAGTACGGTCAGCGGTATCGAGACGGCGATCGTAGGTAGTAACGAGACTCGGGTGATGAACCAGGTTTGAAAGATGAACTCATGCCAGTGAAATGGCCGCCGGAACAACGCCTTTCCGGCCAGCGTGCACATCCGAGCGAAGCCGCCGACTGTCGCCAAAGGCGGCTCGAGTTGGTCGCGCACATATCCGACGAGCCCTACTGGCGTCGTAGCCGTCACCGTTGTCTCGCCGCCAAAACGCGACAGCTATCAAGTGGCGCAGGGTGACATGCTTCAGTGCGGCGGTACCACGCATTCACCATGCGTCACACTATCTAACAAAAATCACTTTAGTCGCATATGACACGCGGAGCGTCCCGGGTAGTGAAGGAGTCGCCGATCGCGGCCGCCAGCTGAGTTCTTAGTCAGAACGAGCGGTCTTGCTGTTTTGCCTCACGGTTTTCAGGTCAGCCCAGAACCGTGCTGCCTCCCGAATCGACTGCTCGACCGGCCTTGGCTCCCAACGCAATTCACGGCCCGCTTTGCTGTGGTCGACATGGGCTTCGGCGCGCATCATCCGCACCGATGCGAGGCTGAGTTCGGCGTCTTTACCCGTCAACCGGGCTCTGAGGCTCCCCAGGGCACCCAGGCCGTAAAGTGCCAGCACCGAGATCGACCGCCGTGGCGGCGGCACACCGGCTTCGTCGGCCGCGATCTTGACGACTTCTTTCAGCGGAATCATCCGTTCGGAGATCAGGTATCGCTCGCCGGTGCGGCCGCGTTCGGCGGCCAGCAGCAGCGCCCTCGCCGCGTCGTCGACACCGACGACCTCCAGCGCAATGCCGTTCATCAGGAACGGCAGCTTGCCGAATACCGCGCCGGCGATGAACGCACCGTGCGGAGTGCGGCCCCAGTCGCCGCTGCCATAGGTCGTCGAGACGCACATGGCGACGGCAGGCAGGCCTGCTTCGGCGGCATACCGCAACACCATGTCCTCGGCCTGGACCCTCGATTCGACATACGGGGTCAGCCGACGGCGGTCGATCGGGTCGTCCTCGGTTGCCACGTGGCCATGACGACGGCCCACTGTCGCATAGGTGCTGGTGAACACGAACCGCTGCAGCTGGGCGGCGATGGGTTTTTCCACCGCGACGTCCAGGACGTTGCGTAGTCCCTCGACGTTCGTGCGAAACAGCGGTGACGGGTCTTGCAACCAGGCTCGGGTGTCGACCACGCAGTAATACACCTCGTCGCAGCCGTCCATCGCCTGGCGCACGGTGGCGGTGTCGAAGACATCGCCGTGAAAACGGGTGACCTCCAGATCGTCGATGCTGCGCGTATTGGCGCCTCCGCGCACCATGGCGCGCACCTCGGCGCCCGTGGCGACCAGTTGGCGGGTGACATGCGAGCCCAAAAAGCCGTTGGCGCCGATGACCAGCTTGGCTGCGCTCACTGTGCCCCTCCGTACTGGCGCATCCAGCGGGCCGCGTCGTCGTCGAGCGTGCCCAGCGCCTCTGCTTTCTTGCACCACTTGATTCCCGCCTGCAAAAAGCGCAGCGGGTTGTAGATGTCTTCTTGCCGGCACCACCGGCCGTCGCCCGCGTAGGTGACGATCGAGATGTTCGTCGCGCTGATGATGGTGCCGTCGCCGGGGTCGACCATGGGGTTGTCCAGTTCGCAGATGATCCGCGCGGTGGGCTCGTCGATGACCGACCACAGCGACGGAAAGGCCGTCATGTGGCTGCCCGGAAAGGTCGTCATTGTCTTGCGGATCCAGGTCAGCACCTGGTCGCGGCCCTTCATGGTGCCCGCGGCGTGCTCGATGTAATCGACGTCAGGGGTGTATTGCTGCACCCAGTCGTCCCAGTTTTTGGCCTCGGCGGCGCGGGCCACCGTCTGCTCGAACCCGTCGAATGCGGCGGCTAATTCGTCGCGGCTGAACGCCCGGTGCTTCACGCAAGAAACTAGAACACGTTCTACCAGGGTTTGTCGAGCAAGCGCCGAAAAGCACAAAGCGGTGGCAGGCGGTCCTGGCAGCCGGTGCCTTGACACGGGATAATCGAAAGGATGACGGACTACAGCAAGGCAATACTGGCCGGCGGCTGCTTTTGGGGCATGCAGGACCTGATCCGCAAGCAGCCCGGCGTGGTTTCGACCAGGGTTGGCTATACCGGCGACCCCGATGTCCCCAACGCGACTTATCGCAATCACGGCACTCACGCCGAAGCGATCGAGATCATCTACGACCCGGCCCGCACCGACTTCCGAACGCTGCTGGAGTTCTTCTTCCAGATCCACGACCCGACCACGAAGAACCGGCAGGGCAACGACATCGGAGCCAGCTACCGCTCGGCGATCTTCTACGTCGACGAGGAGCAGAAGCGGATCGCGCTGGACACGATCGCTGACGTCGAGGCGTCTGGCCTATGGCCCGGCAAGGTGGTGACCGAGGTCAGTCCCGCCGGCGACTTCTGGCAGGCCGAGCCCGAGCACCAGGACTACCTGGAGAACTACCCCAACGGGTACACCTGCCACTTCCTCCGGCCGGGCTGGAAGTTGCCGCGACGGGCTGCTGCCGACCGGTAACCGGCGGATCGCCGACACGGTTTCCGCGACGAACACCGCGGATTAACAACGGTTCCGTTCTTTCGGCCGACCGTCATTGCGGTGGCAGACACGGCCAAGCCCAAAGAACCCCGCACGGCCGTCACCAATCGGGTGTCGCCGCTCGGCGCCTCCTCGCACATCCGCAAGATGTCCGGGCGACATGTTTTTCAACCTATCACTTGATTTAATTGTCTCTATACTTTAGAGTCAGCGCCAGGCATAAGCCTCAACAGGAGGAACACCATGAGCGCACAACCGATCACATTGGTCACCACCGCGACCGGCAAGACGGGCCGCGAGACCGCACTGTCACTGCTATCGCGGGGCCTACCAGTTCGTGCAATGGTGCACCGCGCCGACGCACGCGCTGAAGCGTTACGCAGCCGTGGGGCCGAGATCGTTGTCGGAAACCTTGGCGACGTGGACGACGTCCACAGAGCGCTGCACGGAGTGCAGCGCGCCTACTGGGCTGCCCCGACGACACCGGGCGCTCTGGAGGCAGCCGCCGCCTTCGCCGCAGTAGCCGAAGACGAAAAACTTGAGGTGGTGGTTGCCATGAGCCAGTGGCTGGCCGACCCCGGCCATCACTCGGCACACACCCGCGCGGCGTGGCTCACAGATCGAGTGTTCGAGTGGATGCCGAGCGTCGGGTCAATCACGGTCAACCCGGGGTTCTTTGCCGACAATTACATGCGGACCCTGGACGCCGTCGCCCAATTCGGGCTGCTGACACTGCCGTTCGGTGAGGGGCGCAATGCTCCACCGTCTAACGAGGACATCGCCGCGGTCGCGGCGGCACTGCTCGCCGACCCCGGCCCGCACTTGGGACGTAGCTACCGTCCGACTGGCCCCGAGCTGCTCAGCACCGGCGAGTTCGCAGAAATCCTCAGCCGGATACTGGGCCGCACGGTCCGCTACCGTGACGTGCCATTCGTCTTGATGGCCAAGTCCGCCCGGTCGATCGGCTTCAGCGACTACGCGGTTATCCAGCTCGCCTGGTACATCGACGAACTCAAGCGCGGCACATTCGCGATAGGTGCCCCCACTGACGCTGTCCAGCGGCTCACCGGCCGTCCCCCCGAGGACATGGCGACGATTGCCCGTCGATACCTCAACGCGCTGCCCGGAACCGGACGCGGCCCGTCGGGTATGGCCCGCGCGATGCGGGTGCTGGCGAAATCCTCGTTCACCCCAGCACCCAGCCGCGCGCGCTATCTACGCACCTTCCAGGACGGCGCCTCAATCGGCCGGCTCGCGGTGGACTCCACCCGGTGGCAGTTGAGCCACGACCCCGACCAGATACAAAACCCATCGCGGGTCGACGTGACGCCGGAGATGGCGCAATGACAGAGAACACCACCGCCCAGTACGCCGTCGGCGGCGTGCGCGATCGCATCGACACCGCACTGCGCCAGGCGGGAAAGGATTTCGGCGCGCTAACCGCTGCCGACTTTGTGACGTTCGAGGACTTTCACTCCCTCGGTCGGGTAGGAACCACAAGTCTGCTGGCGGCTGCGCAGGCCGTGAGCAATGACCATGTCCTCGACGCCGGAAGCGGCATCGGTGGCACCGCCCGCCTGCTCGCAGCCGGATACGGCTGTCGGGTGACCGCGATCGACCTCACCGCCGAATACTGCGACACTGCGCGGTGGCTTAACGGCCTGGTGAACCTCGAGGACCGCATCGAGGTGATCGAGGGAGATGTCACCGACCTACCCTTGCCGGACGCGGATTTCGACCTCGTCGTCAGTCAACACGTCCAGATGAACATCGCCGACAAGTCGCGCCTGTACAGCGAGGCTCGCCGCGTCCTGCGCCCCGGCGGACGACTCGCGCTTTGGGACGCCACCGCCGGACCCCGGCAACCCGTTCTTTTCCCCGTCCCATGGGCCGACATCCCCGAACGCAGCCATCTCGTCACTCCCGACGAACTCGCCACAACGCTGCAGGACGCCAGCTTCGCACTTGAGGTATGGAACGATTTGACCGAGTTCGCCGTCGAGGCCATGACCCCGATATTCGACGCGCCCGCCGATCCTCGCGGACTGCAACTGCTCGTCCCTGACATACAAACCAAGGTCCGAAGCCTGCTCAGCAACGCACGCGAAAACCGACTGGCGCTCATCCAAGCCGTCGCCCGGGCCGTCTAGCACGGCTCGCTATCCGCTTGGCGCAAGCCCAGGGTCGCCGGACAACTGGAAAACCGCGCGCATCGCGTCGACGTCGGCATCGGCTCCGTCGAATTTGCATCGCCGCAGCGCGGCCCTGCGTTCAGCGGCGGTGGCTCCCAGACGCGCGGCGATCAGATCGGCTGCGGTAGCAGTCAAAGTGACCGCCGGTGATTGTTTAGCCGCAGCCAAATTGGGACCCACGACCGCAAATTCGAAACGGCGGCCGTCGATTTCGAGCCGGTAGGACACGTCTAGGTCGGCGGCCCTGGTCGGGTCAAAACCCAGCAGGATTCCGGCCAGGAACCCGTTCAACGACGTTATCGCGCTGTCAGTGGGTTCCAGCAGATCGAGTCCGAAGGTGGCGATGGCCTTGATCACCGGCAACACCTTGTGCCACCCCGTGTCGCTGAGTGTGTAGACGGTACGCGCGACCGGTGGCGGCAGTTCGGTGCGGTCGATCAAGCCCGCGTCTTCGAGTTCGCGCAACCGATCAGCGAGCAGGTTGGTGGCGATCCCCGTGAGTTCGACGCGCAGATCACCGTAACGGCGTGGCCCGCCGACTAGTTCGCGCAGGATCAGCAGGGTCCACCGCTCCCCGAGCACATCAAGGCCCCTCGCGATCGGGCAGTTCTGGTTGTAGGTCCTGGCTGGCACATCACTAGCTTACCGAGCGCGTACACCTTTTTCAACGCATTAATTGATTTAAATGTCTTTATAGTTTAGTATCTTGTCCGTGTTCACCTTTCGGCGCCCCTTGCTGAGGTCTTCCGTATCTGCAGGCCATCGTCAACGTCGCCTTACCCACCTGTCGCGCGAGCTCAACGCACTGATTGATCTCCCGATGTTACGGAGTGAAACATGATGTCAGACAACACGAACACGACCGGGTCGATAACCCCGCTACGAGTCGCGCTCGTCGTCATCGGTCTGATATTCATATTCGGGATCTATCCCCAGACGGTGTTACGGCCGTCCGGCTGGAGTTGGGGACATGGATCGTCGCACTATCCGGCGATGATCATCGGCATCTACGCCACCCTCGGCCTATTACTGCTAATCGCGGCGCGTAATCCCCTCGCACACCGCAGCCTGATCTGGTTCACCGTGGTATCGAGTGTCGTCCACGCCGCGATCATGGCAGTCGAGGCGATCACCGACCCAGCCGAGCACGGCCACTTAACGGGCGACGTACCCGCGCTGCTGTTCGTCGCGATTGTGCTTGCGGTGTTGATGCCGCGCGCTGGAAACGCCGTTAGCCGCCGAACGCGCGTAACTGGTACAGGCCGCGGGTAGTGGCGACCGTCTGACCGTCGGTGTCAGTCACCGCCGCCTCCAGCGTGAAATCGGCCTTGCCCCGCTCTGCCGCTTCAGCTTCGACCCGCGCGATCGTCTCGTCGTCGAGGCTGGCTTCCGCACGCACGTCGGATTTGGCCATCGCGACGAATTGGATCTCAAGGTTTTTGACCAGCGGGAAGTACTTGGCGGTGTCGAACGTGATCAACGGAATGATCCCGCCGAGGACCTCGGCCACGGTGAACAGCACGCCGGCGTAGATGACGCCGAAGTGGTTCCCGTTGCCTTCGGCTGGGACGGTCGTGGCGGCAAAACCGGGCCGAGCCTCGACGACCTTTACACCCATCTTGTGTGCAATCGGGATAGTCGATTCCAGGGCACCGTTCATCATGCTTACGAGCTGATTGGCGTCGGCACTCATGACCGCCGATCTTAGCGCCGATGAACGACGATCTTCCCGCCGTTCTTCGGGGTGTACGCAACGCCGCGGGAATGCCACTTCTCCCCTGGCGCAGTGCTGGTCTCGATAGTAAAGTGGCGCAACACTGTTCGCAGCACCACATCCATCTCCATGTTGGCGAATACAGCTCCCACACACCGCCGGGCGCCGCCGCCGAACGGGATCCACGCAAAGCTGGGCGGTTTGGAGCCGACGAAGCGCTGCGGGTCGAAGCGGTCAGGTTCGGGAAATATCTCCGGGTCGGCGTGCAGCCGCGAAATGCTGACGATGATGGAATACCCGCGAGGGATAACCCATTCGCCGAGTTCGAAGACCGGCGCGTAGACGTGGCGACCGGTGGCATCGATGACTGTTCTGGTCCGCTGCACTTCGAGGATCGTCGCCTGACGTAGCTCGTTGTCGTCCGTGTCGGCCTCGGCGGTCAGCGCGGCAAGCACATCAGGGTGTCGGCTCAGTCGTTCGAACGCCCAGCCGAGGGTGGCCGCGGTGGTTTCATGCCCGGCTGCGAGCAGCGTCAGCAGTTCATCACCAATATCGTTGCGCGACATGGCTGAACCGTCTTCATAGGTGCTGCGCAGCATCACCGCCAGCACATCGGTCCGATTCTCGAAGTGCGGGTCGGCGCGCTCGTCTTTTATCAGTTTGTCGAGGACGACGTCATAGCGGCGCCGCCACTCGACCAGCCGGCCCCACGGCGAGTAGCGGCCGTAGACCCGCGACGGCTTGGGCAGCGTCGCCAGCCGCGAGCCCAGCGTGACCCACGGTGGAAGGATTCGCCGGAGCTCGTCGAGCTCGGCGCCCTCGGCCCCAAACACCGCGCGCAGGATCGCGCTGAGCGTGATCCGCATCGTCGACGGCAGCGTGGCGAACGTCTTCCCCTCCGGCCAGCCGGCGATTTCACGCAGCGTCTCTTCTTCGATGATGGTTTCGTAGTTCTTGATGCTCTGGCCATGGAAGGGCGGGGCCAGCAGCCGGCGCCGCTGCCGGTGATCGTCGCCGTCGAGTGCGAACACCGAGCCGGTCCCGAGCAGCCGGCTCAGGTTTGGCTGGATGTTGCCGAGCACCGCCGGGCTGGCGGTGAACACCTGCTTCGCCAACTGCGGATTCGCCACCACCACGACGCGGCCGAACACCGGCGCGTTGAGTATGAAGCCGTCGCCGTAGCGGCGCGCCATCCGGTGCATAATCCCCCGGCGGGAAATCGCGAATGCGGCACCCTGCAATGCCTTCGGAAGCCGCGACGCCGGGGGCAATTTGACGGCGGGTGGCGCCGGGGCTGCTTGCGTGTCGATGGTGCTCATGGCTGTGCACTCCCAACATCGATGTGGTACTGCGCCGTACCACGGCTTATTCAGGTACGGTACCGTGTGGTACCAAGTGCTGGCAAGGGTTGAACCGGATTGGTTTCAGTACAAGGAGGCGCCGTGGCGACGACCTTCGCTGACGATGCGGCTTCGGCTGGGGCTTCGGATAAGCCCGTCGTCATCGACCCGTTTCGACGTCGCCTGCTCGACGGCCTCGCCGCCTCGATCACCGAACGCGGATACCGTGCCAGCACCGTCGCCGACATCGTCCGGCACGCCCGCACGTCAAAGCGCACGTTCTACGACCAGTTCCCCAGCAAGGAGCAATGCTTTCTCGAGCTACTGCATGCCGACATCGGGAAATTGGCCGACGAGATTCGGGGTGCCGTCGATCCGGCGACAGACTGGCAGGCTCAGATTCGTCAGGCCGTAGAGGCCTACGTCAGCCACATCGAGGCCCGGCCGGCC
>Ga0210389_10003005_pt1 | contig 13197 bp, 9 predicted proteins | sample IncBWH28OmetaG_FD_160127 | JGI IMG/M metagenome (GOLD analysis project Ga0210389, IMG submission 160127) | Forest soil microbial communities from Barre Woods Harvard Forest LTER site, Petersham, Massachusetts, United States - Inc-BW-H-28-O ...
CAAGAATTGCGGCTATGACATTCCTCCGACTGACATCACTATCAACCTCGCGCCTGCCGACATTCGCAAGGAAGGCTCGGGATTCGATTTGCCCATGGCCCTTGGCATTCTGGGCGCTTATGGAGGTCTGAATAAGAAAGAAATTCCTGACGCGCTCTTTGTCGGCGAACTATCGTTGGACGGAGGGCTGCGCGGGGTTCGCGGGGCGTTGCCGATCGCCCTGGAAGCTCGCTTGCGCAAGGTGAAGCGGCTGATCGTGCCCGAGGTCAATGCGCGCGAGGCTGCCATGGTCGGGGACGTGGAGGTCTATCCTCTCAAATCGCTGATCGACGTTATCCACTACATCAATTCGGGCAATGGAGTGTCGAGGCTCGAGGTGGATCGCGAGAAGTTGCTGAGCGAGTCGCAGCACTCCCATCTGGATTTCAAAGATGTGCGCGGGCAGCAGACTGCCAAGCGTGCGCTCGAGGTCGCTTGCGCCGGCAGTCACAACATTCTGATGATTGGCCCGCCTGGATCGGGCAAAACGATGCTTGCAAAGCGCATGCCAACTATCCTGCCGCCGCTTACATTTGAGGAGGCGCTGGAAACGACTCGCATTCATAGCGTTGCGGGCGTGCTCGACGCGCGTGCGGGACTGGTTGGCGTGCGGCCATTCCGCTCGCCGCATCACACTATATCGGACGCCGGGTTGATCGGCGGCGGGGCTATTCCTCGGCCGGGCGAAGTTTCTCTGGCTCACAATGGCGTGCTCTTTCTTGACGAGCTGCCCGAATTCCCTCGCACCGTGCTCGAAGTGATGCGGCAACCGCTTGAGGACGGCACCGTCTGCATCGCGCGCGCCGCCATGTCGCTGACCTTTCCTGCGCGCTTCATGCTGACCGCCGCCATGAATCCGTGCCCTTGCGGATTTCACAATGACTCAAAGCGAGAATGCCATTGCACTCCGCCCATGATCCAGCGCTACATGTCGAAGATCTCCGGGCCACTGCTCGATCGCATCGACATTCACATCGACGTTCCCGCGGTGAACTACAAAGAAATGCGCAGCACGCACGAGCCGGAGAACTCGGGGAAAATTCTTGAGCGGGTGGTACGGGCGCGTCAGATTCAGCTTGGCCGGTTTTCAACCAGCAAGGAAAAGCTCTACTGCAACGCGCAGATGTCGTCACAGAATATTCGGAAGTTCTGTACGCTTTCCGCCGATTGCGAGCGCTTGCTGGAGCGCGCCATGACGCAGCAAGGACTGAGCGCCCGCGCGCATGACCGCATTCTGAAAGTCGCGCGGACGATAGCCGATCTGGACGGGACGGGCGCGTTGGAGCCCAAGCATATCGCTGAGGCGATTCAGTACCGGACGCTGGACCGAACTTATTGGGCGTGAGGGGTCGGGGGTCGGAGGTCAAAAACAAAAAGAAAGAAAACCTGAGGCGGTTTTCGCGCTATCTCGGCAATCTCTCTGCTATATGCACGTCGGGATTGAGCCATCATACATATGGACACCCATCCCAGCCATTCAGCTCCCTTAACGAAACAACTTCTTATGGAACTGAGGACCGTTTGGAAGCGGTGCCAAAACGAGGTATGTGAATATCCCAAGCGTTTTGCCAAATTCGCGTGCGCTTCGCCAGCAGCATTCATCTCCTCTCCGGATAGCTTCAGGAATTCGTTGGAAAATGAGACATGCGACACACCGTAGCGATGCCAGTGTCCCTCTGACTTGTGTAGTTCACCGGAACGGTGAAACTCTTGCGCAAAAGTGCGATCCTGTCGGAGGTACAATATGCATTTTTCTCCATTCCCCTCAAAGACATAGGTTCCTGCTAGAGCACCGTAGTCGTTATTGAAGGCGACGTACCACCAAGCGCGAAAAGGATGATGGAGAGAGGAGTCCAAAGAGCTGCCCACGCAAGAACGGTTTTCGTCATCGTCGTTTGGAGCTTTTTGGGTACGAATGGAAATTCCGTTCCGGGTCACTGGTTCTCCACCAAATGGCACGGGAAACTACGTGGCAGTGAACGCAGTTTACTGAGAAATCCGATAGTGGGGTGGATGTCGCTTACTTCACTACGCAGACCCCAGCACAGCAACGCAGACAAATAATGGAGGCGTCCCTGCCGTAGAACTACGCTCGATCTAGTCCGCCGCCGCGCCTGTGCCTGTTCTCGGCAACGCATTCTCTGCCTGCCGCAAGCGCAGTGCCCGGTTCGATGGCAATCCAGCGTCACGAATCTTATAGAGCAGCGCTCGATAGCTGATGCCCAGTGTTCGCGCCGCCTGCTTGCGATTCCAGTGATGCTGCTGGAGAACTTTCAGAATTACCTTGCGCTCCAGTTCGCGCACGGCCTGGCGCGTCATCTTCTTCAATGAAATCGGGCCATCGAAGGAAATGTCGGGGTTCATATAGTCCGGTTCGCGATGAACCAGGTCTGCCGTGATTGCTTCTTCGTTCCCCAGGATCACATAGCGCTTGATCAGGTTTTCGAGTTCGCGAATGTTTCCCGGCCAGTGATATTTCTGTAGCACCGCCAGCACCTCGGTGGACAGCGCTCGCGCACGGCAGTTGAACTTGCGATTGTAGTAATCGAGGAAGTAGCGGCACAGGTCGTCGATGTCGCAGCGCCGTTCGCGCAAAGACGGCATCCGCAGGTTCACGACGTTAATGCGATAGAACAGATCCTGGCGGAAGGTTCCATTTTCGATTTCCGCTTGCAGATCGCGATTGGTCGCGCATACCACGCGCACTTCAACTTTCTTGTCTTCCTGCGCGCCGATGCGGCAGAATTGGCCGTCCTGCAAAAGTTGGAGCAGCTTTGATTGCAGGGAGCTGTCAAGCTCGGAAATTTCGTCGAGGAACAGCGTGCCGCGATGCGCCATTTCCACCCGGCCGGGCTTCGCTCCGAAAGCGCCGGTGAATGCGCCTTTTTCGTAACCAAACAGTTCACTCTCCAGCAGGGTTCCGGGAATGGCAGGACAGTTTACCTTTACATAAGGTCCTACCTTCCACGGCGAAAGCCCGTGAACCAAGCGCGCAATAATGTCTTTGCCCGTTCCGCTCTCTCCTGTAATCAGTACCGGAACGTTGGCCGCCGCGACGCGGGCGAGTTGGGCCCGAATCGCCTGCACGGCTTCCGAATGTCCGAAGATAATATTGTCCGGAGGAAGTTCACCGAGCGACTGCTGAAGAGAGGTTACCGACATGGTCGTCATAGGTTCCTGCATTCCGATCGGGTTGAATGTCACCCGTCATGCACTAAAAGTGCATCTTGAGCACCAAACGGGGGAGGAGAGATGGACTACGTTGGCGATGAAGGATAACGGCGAATCCTGCTAGCGACTTACAACGATGATAGTCCTTAATGTTGGCGGGCGTGGATGGCACGAAAGTGCCATGCCAGAGCCGCATCCCAGAGGGAAAAACCTTTCACACGGCGGCAACCATGTTCCTCAGCTTGCGCGCAGGGTGTCAGAAGTCGTGCTCAGCGGGCGCGCGAATTTCAGTCCCAGAAGATGATAGTCGTCCAGGTGCGCAACCCAGACGGCTTTCGCCTGGAGAACGCGCGAAGAGTTCGGTAGTCCACTGGCCGGTCCTATGGGAACGCTCGGAATCTCCAAAGAAATCACCGCCGACTTCGGCAAAGAACGCCGCACGACCACCAAGGCTCCCCCGGCGGAGATGTTAAGGGCAGTGGCAAACTCCAGCGAATCATTGCCGCTAGCGTCGCGGGACCGGACGAAAACAGGTATGGCGAGCTGTAAACGTACCGACTTCCTCGCGTCCTTGCCTGGGACCCGCTTTTTCACTGTCCGATCCTTGTGTAAACGTTGTCAACTCGCATCTTAGGGGCCAAACGAGGAAGAACCAGGATGATAACCAGAAGATCACCCCTAAACCCCGCTCGCGGCGCGGAATTGACGGCACCGCTTTGGTGCCGAATGGATGGCACACGTGACTTGAAGGCAATGTACAAAGCTGCAAAAGTTTTCTCTTCTCTCTTATCCTCTTTCCGATTGACACTCTATTGCAGCTGGCTTAGGATTGGGCCAATCCCTCGTTCTTGACTAGGTAAAAATTTTCCTCCCCAACACTGTCGTGATCGAGTCTTAAATGACTTAACACGAAGGAAGACCAGCCATGTCTACCGGTGCCAGCTCTATGAAAGAGAACGTGCAGAATCCCAGCGCACAGTTCTCCCATCCCGCTCCGACGGACGACGTCGTCCGCGAACTGGAATCGCTTCGCGATCGTTATCGCAAGACTACGAACGCTCTCGCCTCCGCCGCGCACGATCTCAAAACGCCGCTCGCGATTATGAACGGTTACGTCGAGCTCTTGCAGAGTCAGAAACTCGGCCCGCTCAATCCTCGCCAGCGCGAAGTGATGGCCGACATGGCGTCGAGCGGCCAACGCTTGCAGCACTTCATTCAGGACTTCCTGACCTACACCGTTCTTGAAACGGGCGAGCTGCGGATGCAATTCACCGAGAACGACATGAATGTTTGTCTCTCGGAAGTCTGCCGAATATGGTCGAATCGCTTTCAGGAGCGAGGTCTGGCACTCTACTTTTTGACCAATGACAAGCTGTCGCCTTTTTCGTTCGATTCACCGAAGGTCCAGCGGGTGATTTCGAACCTTCTGGAGAATGCCTGCAAGTACACACCACAAGGTGGAACGGTCTGGCTGCACGCTGAACCGCACATGTGGGAGCGTCGCAGCGTTAGTAAAGTTGCTGGCAATGGCGATCGGCGGCGTCAGGCGGTGAGCGCGCCCAATTCGGTGAAGGTCAGCGTCTCCGATACCGGCCCCGGAATTCGCCCGGAATTTCAGCTGGAAATATTCGACGACTTTTTTCGCATGCCCGGCAACGAAGCAACCGATGGCATGGGCCTGGGCCTGGCCATCGCCCGCCGTCTGCTCATGGGCATGGGCGGCAAGATCTGGGTTGAAAGTGAACCCGAAGCCGGCAGCAAATTTTCTTTCCTGATCCCCCTCAAGCCAATTCTTATGTCGCAGGGGACCAGCCAATGAGCACAGGCGCCAACATCCTGCTCGTCGATGACGAGCCGGGAATGCTGCGTTACATCCGCACGCTGCTCGAAGTAGACGAGCACAAAGTTCAAACCGCAACCACCGGCGAAGAGGCGGTCGAGCAAGTCCAGAAGGGGCTTACTCCCGATCTCGTGCTCCTTGATCTGCTCATGCCCGGGATCGACGGCTTGCAGACGCTTGAACAGCTTCGCCAGATCAAGCCCGGTCTCAGGGTCGTGATGCTTTCCTGCGTCAGCGACACACGCAAAGTCGTGCAAGCCATGCGCCTCGGCGCGACCGACTATCTGACCAAGCCTTTCCAGAAAGCCGAACTCGACTCCGTCATCAGCCAATGCATCGGCACGCCCAAGGGCGAGTCTTACGCCGGGGAAGTGGAAGAGCTGTGCGACGACGTGTTCTTCGTGGCTGCCAGTCCGGCCATGAAGAAAATCCGTTCGCAGGCGGCGCTGGTGGCGAACGTCGACATTCCCGTGTTGCTGCTGGGCGAGAGCGGCACCGGCAAGGAAGTTCTGGCGCGGCTGATTCACAAACTTTCTCCACGCGCGCACCGCACGTTCCTCAAAGTAAACTGCGCCGCTGTGCCCGCTGATCTTCTTGAAAGCGAACTGTTCGGCTACGAAGCGGGAGCGTTTACGGGCGCCAATCACGCCAAGCCCGGCAAGTTTGAGCTATGCAACAAGGGCACGATCCTGCTCGACGAAATCGGCGAAATGCCGCCGTTGCTACAGGCAAAGCTCCTGCACGTGCTTCAGGACCAGACTTTCTCCAGGCTGGGCAGCCGGAGCGTGATTAAGGTCGATGTGCGCATTCTGGCCGCGACCAACATCAACATTCCGGAAGCAATCGCAACCAAGCGCCTGCGCGAAGATCTTTATTACCGTCTCAATGCATTCACGCTTTCGCTGCCGCCACTGCGCGACCGCAAAGAAGAAATCCCAATTTTGCTCAAGCACTTCATGTCGCGCATGTCGGAGTCCTATGCGCGTTCGCCGTTGCCCATGGGCCCGGCGCTGATGGAGGCGTGCCTGCGCCACTCCTGGCCCGGCAATCTGCGCGAGCTTAGCAACTTCATCAAGCGCTACCTGGTCCTGGGAGACGAGAATCTGGCGGCTGCCGAACTGCAACCGCGCTCCGATGGCGGTGGAGGACTGCAGGCAGATGGCCATGGCCGCGGCGTGGCTGCCGGCGCCGACAATGCTGGTGGATTGAAGTCACTGGCCCGCAGCGCAAAAGATGAAGCCGAAGCCGAAGCGATTGCGCGCGCTCTGGAAGAGACGAACTGGAACCGTAAGCAGGCCGCAGCGCTCCTGCAGATCAGCTACAAAGCGCTGCTCTACAAGATCCGGCAATACGGGATTGCGCAGAGCCGAAGTACGCATCGGTTATCAGCGGGGGCCTGAGGATCGCTTTCAGTCCTCAGGGGGATTCCGGAAAGCTGAATTTGGTGCGGATAAGAGGACTCGAACCTCCACGACCTTGCGGCCACTAGGACCTGAACCTAGCGCGTCTGCCAGTTCCGCCATATCCGCGAATGAGAAAATATCGGCAGGCCCTTTTTTAGGGGGACTCATCTAATATCTACTGGTCGCGGCTTGCCTGTCAACGAACCGGGCGGCGCGACCCCAGGGTAGTTCGCTGGCAAAATGCGCGTCACGAACGACTGATGGCTAACAACTAACGACGACCGACCAACAACGCATCATGCCAGCCGACGACAAGATTCCAACCGAAATCGCCCAGGAACTGCGGAAGCTGGCGCACGATCTCAGCAACTCGCTCGAGACCATCATCCAGGCGACCTATCTGATCACGCAATCCGGACCGCCTGAAAGCCAGCGCCGTTGGGTCGAACTGATCGATCAGGCTTCGCAGGATGCCGTAAAAATTAACTACAAGCTGCGCGAGATCATGCGGGCACACAGCTAGACAAATTTCAGATTGCAGAAGTCAGATTGCGGAGGTGAAACCCTTGGGCTTTTCACCTCTGCAATCTGACTTCTGCAATCTGACTTCTGCAATCTGACCTCAAGCCTTATCCCAGCTTCGCGTTCATCGTAATCTTCGCGTTCAGCACCTTCGACACGGGGCAGCCGGCCTTGGCATCCGACGCGGCCTTGTTAAACGCCTCCTCGGAAGCGCCCGGCACCTTCGCGACCACATCCAGATTCACGGCCGTAATCGTCCAGCCGGAATCAAGCTTCTCCATGGTCAGAGTCGCCGAGGTGTTGATGCTCTCCGGCGTCAAATTAGCGCCGCCCAGTTGAGCCGAAAGCGCCATCGAAAAACATGCCGCATGAGCGGCGGCAATCAACTCTTCCGGATTCGTGCCCGGATTATTCTCAAACCGCGTCTTGAAGGAATATGGCGTGTTCGACAAAATTCCGCTGGCCGACGACACCGAGCCGGCCCCATCTTTCAATCCGCCTTTCCAAACTGCACTTGCTTTCCGTTCCATCGTGGTCTCCTCTTTTCGACTGATGCGTAGTCAGAAATTTAACCATTTCTATTGTATCGGGGAGGGACACAGTTCCGTGAGAGGGTGGACCGGGAAACGCCGACGCTCTGGATTTTGGGTGGCGCAGCGCTTCACCGCTGCGATACTGTGATAGTTGATCGCGGCCTGGTTGCGGCTGAAAGAGTTGTTTCGGAGCGGGCGCACCCGCTCAGCGGTTGAAGCCGCCTGTGAGCAAAAGCGGATATCGGTAAAACCGCTGTGCCACCCAAATCAAAAGTAACTATCCCACGTAATGACCTTCAGGTAGCTACCAATTCAGCTTCAGCACGAACTGAAACTGCCGAGGATCATACGCCGCCGTGGCTTGCCCCGCATTGGTGTAGAGAGGGCTCACCGCCGCCACATTGTAGATATTCGCGATGTTAAACATATCGGCCATCAGATCCATGCTGTAGTGCTCGCCAAAGCCGATTCGCCGCGCAATCCGCACATCGTTGAACACATTCCACGGTGTGATTCCGGCGTTGCGGCCGAGGTTTCCATCGAGCGATCCGAGCGTGCCGTCGAAGTCATAGACGCACGGTTCCTGGAAGACTCCCGTCGGCGAATACTTGGAATTTACGCTTGGACCGCAGAGCGGGTTCACAAACGTGTTGGGCCGGCCGGTCAGCGATGAGAGCTGAAAGTTATCGTCGTTCCCAGTGATGATGTTGAAGGGCCGCCCCGAGCCTAACTCGATGTAAGTCGAAAGCGTCCAGTCGCTGAGGAATTTGTCTTTGAGGGCTGCGCCGGCCCGCTGGCCGCTTTTATAAATGCCGTTGAAGACGAAGCGATGGCGTTCATCAAAAAGCGACGTGGAACGGTCCCTGCCTGGATAGAAGCTGTCTTGCGGAGTCGTTGTCGATTGCAAGTCCGTTGAGTCGTCAATCGCATGCGACCAGGTATAAGAAGCCTGAAACTCGTAGTGGTGGCTGAAGCGCTTGCGCAGGTTCGCCGTCAACCCGTGATATGCCGAGCTGCCGTTTGAATAGTTGGCATCCATGTCGCCAAAGGGCACGCAGCCCGTAAAGGTGGTGGGATCGCAGGTGGAATTAAACCCAGGCAGGCCCGCCACGATCTCCTGCGCCAGCCCAACGCAAGTAGCCCCGCCGCTCCCGAGATAGGCGGCTGCGATTGATGGATTTAGACCACCCGGCCGGAAAAAGTTCGTGATCGCAGAGTCGACCCAGGGACCGCCGGGGCCAACGCCACAGCCGCTCATCGCGAAGGGACTCGTGAAACCCGCGCCCGCAGCGTTCGCATTTAGGAAGTTCGATAGCAACAAATCTCCCCGAATCGGATTGGCGTTGATCGGCCGGTTCAGATGCCGTCCGCCATTGAAGTTGTATGCCAGACTGAACGCGTACCCCCCTCCCAAATCGCGTTCATAGGTCAGGTTTGCCTGCTGCGAATACGCATATACAAAACCTTTCGACTGAGGATATCCAAAGGGCTGGAAGCCGAGCGGCAGAAAGGACGATGGGTTCAGATAATTCTGATTCAAAAAAGCGGAATTAGCGGGTGATGTGACGCCGCAGGTCGGATCTCCCGTCGGGCACGAAAATCTTTGCTCGTTCGGGTTGTAGTTCAATAATCCGAGCACAGCCGGATTCGTCGTTGGCGAGCAAGGCGAAGCCACCGAACCCGAAGCCGACGGAGTCAGTCCCTGAAAGATGGGCCACGCATTTAAGTTTCCAGGATCGCCGGGGCCATTGCCGCACAGTCCCGTGCCGCCGAAAGCGAGTTGTCCGCTGCTCGAACCGTCCGAAGCGTCGCCCAGGAAGTAGAGTCCGAGCAAAGGATGGTCATAGAACAATCCGTAGGAAGCCCGCCATACCGTCTTGCCGTCGCCCTTTGGATCCCAGGCGACCCCAAGGCGCGGCTGAAAATTGTTTTTGTCGGTTTGAATTCCTTTTTGTATCCCGAGCACGTTGTAGGCGGGCAAAGCCAGGCCTTGAGGCGGCTTGAACTTCGGTGCCGGTTCGACGTCGTAGCGAACGCCATAATTGAAAGTCAGGTTGTGCCGTGCCCGCCAACTGTCCTGCCAGAACGCTCCAATCGCGATGTTGTGGAAAGCATCAGTTGGTGTGCCGAGGCCCTGAATGAAATCGCTCGGCAATCCCGCGCCATAAGCCTGAATCGGCGACAGTCCTGGGAAATCGGGTAGATCGGTCGGATCCGGATTGACGAATCCAAAGAGCGCAACCTCGGACGCCGGAATATTCGCGATATCGTAAACCCCGCCGTAGTTCACCGTAAACGTGGCGCTGATCGGCAAATAATTGAAATCGCCGCCGAACTTCGTCTCGTGCCGTCCGATCGACCAGGCAAAATTGTCATTGAACTGGTATCTCTGCTCCACGCGCCTGATATAGGAATACGGCTCGCGTCCAAAATAGGCATAACCGGGAATGTTTACTGCCGGGTCCGATCCACCGGGAGTCTGCGTGTTATAGAAATATTCATATCCCCGCCGTGCATACTGGAAAGTAAATTCATTTACCCGGTTGGTCCCGATCGTCCAAGTGTCCTTCGCGACTCCGGTCACGTCCCGATAGGAGGTCTGAGAAGTTCGTGAGTAGGCGTTCTGCCCAAAGGGTTGGTCCTGTCCGCTCACTTCAATGCCTGTCACCGTGCTCGGGCTGACCCGCATCATGAAGCTCAACCGGTTGGTGGCGGTCAAATTGTGATCGAGCCGCAGCGAGTAGAGACTTGTGCCCTCAGATACCGGAAAATTTCCCTCCTGCGATGTTAGCGACTGATATGAGCCCGGGACAAAGCAGGTGCCGGGTGTGGTGCAGGTAGTGGGGAAGCCGCCGTACCCCGCATGACCCATCGTGAGTGCCAGGGGCCATTGTCCGTTAACGGCCTGACCCGAAGATGCCGCAGTCAGGAATGTGTAAGCCTGAACTTCTGCGGCGTATGCGGGAAAGAGCGACTCAAACCCCACTACGGCAGGGTTGGTCAGGAAGCTGATCTGGTCGTTGGTCAACAGCGCGTCGCTGCCGAGCGGGGCAAATTGTGTCAGGCCAAAGCAAGTTGTACCGCCCGATTGCTGGCAGTCCTGCCCAATGCTGGAAAATCCTGTCTCATGCCTGCGCGTTATTTCATATCCAAAGAAGAAGTAGGTTTTGTCCTTCTTGATCGGGCCGCCAAACGCAGCCCCCGCCTGGGCGCGTGTGTAGTCCGGATTCGAGGTAGTGGAGAACGGATTTACCGCCTGAAAATTCCGGTTGCGCAAATATCCAAATACGTCGCCGTGAAAAGCGTTCGCTCCCGATTTCGTAATGATGTTGACGACGCCTCCCGACGCGCGCCCATTTTCCGCGGGATAGCTGTTGGTAATGATCTGGAATTCCTGCACGGCCTCCTGCGACAACGTCGACCGCACGCCATTCACCGAATTGTCGGTCGCGTCCGCGCCATCTACGTTCACCAGGTTTGACCGCCCGCGCTGCCCGCTCATGTTGAGGCCCGAGGTCGGCGCCGCGCCGCCGAGACTCGGCGCATTGTCGCGCACCACCTGCGAATCAGTGAGTGTGAACTGAATGTAATTCCGGCCGTTGATCGGTAGATCCTCGATCTTCCGCTCGCCAATTGTGTCGGTGGTTGAAGTCCGCGTTGTTTCCACGAGCTCCGCTTCCGACGATACCTCCACCACTTCCTTGCCCGTGGCCACGTTTAGCCCAATCGGCAACTCGGCGAGCTGACCGACCGTAATGTTTACGTTGGTGGCTTCAATACCTCCGAAGCCCGGCGCATCCACGACCACGGTGTACGTGCCCGGAGCCAGTTGCCGCACGCTATAGCCACCGTCTCCGTCGCCGCTGGCCGCGCGCTCCAGTCCCTTGGCCACATCTCTGACGGTCACGGTTGCGTTCGTTACCACGCTGCCTCTGGGATCTTTGACGGTGACGTGGAGATCGCCCGTAGCTGCGCCTTGCCCGAGCGTGAATCGTGAAATCAACAATAGAATGCCGATGGAGAAAATCAGACGCAGCGCAGTTTTCATAAGGCTCCTGGCCTTTCAGGCCGACAAATTCGAAGCGTTCGGTCTCTGATAATCGACCGGATCATGCACACGTTGTTGGAAGAATTACCGCAGATAGGTATATCCACGGAAGCGTGTTTAGGCAAGCGATAAGCTAGGTTACCGGCTGCAAGTCAAATGACTGAAACTGCGAGAAACGCCCCGGTATGTGCCCTCGTTTGCGGAGTGACGCACTACCGCTAGAATGATCTCTAGCAGGCTGCGGAAAGAGTCGGGATTGCAGTTGATTTTGGGTGGCGCAGCGGTTGACCGCTGCGATAACTAGCTTCTTTTCAGCGTCGGCTTTAGCCGCTGAGGGACGATTCTCGATCCCGAACGACTTTTTCCGCAGCCTTCTAGAACCCTTGATCGATGTCTATTAAATCCATGCCCATCCAATCGATGTCTACTCAGTCCAAGTCCATCCAGTCCAAGTCGATCCAAACCATGTCTATCCAAACGATGACCGCGCCGCTCCGCCAAGTTCTGGTCTGCCCGCCCAGCCATGCCGGTTGGAATAGCTCCGAGAAATCTGCTGCGTGGCAAGGCCTCGGATTCCACCGTCCGCCGAACTTTGCCGCCGCCGAGTCGCAACATGCAGATCTCTGCCGCCTCATGGCCGAAGCCGGAGCCGAAGTCCTGGCCCTTCCGGTAGAGGAGAATAAACTGAGCCTCGACGCCGTCTATACACACGACGCGTCGCTGCCCACCGACTCTGGTCTGATCCTTATGCGGCCCGGTAAAGCGAATCGAATCGCAGAGGCCCGAGCCCAGGCCGCCTACTGCTCAAAACTGAACAGTTCAGTGCTGGCAGAAATCGCGAGCCCCGGCACGACAGAAGCTGGGGACATCGTCTGGCTGGATGCGGAAACCTTGCTGGTCGGCCACGGCTATCGCACCAACTCGGCAGGCATCAGCCAACTGCGCGCGCTCCTGGCGACGCACTATGTTGAAGTCATCTCCGCTCCGCTTCCGCACAGCGCGGGCCCCAGCGCGTGCCTCCATCTTATGTCGCTTATGAGCATGCTCGACGAGCGGACCATCCTCGTCGATCTTCCATGGCTGGCGGTTGAAACGGTACAACTGCTCCGAGAACGTAAATTCCGTCTCATTGAGATCGACTACAGCGAGCGCGACTCCTTAGCCTGCAATGTGCTGGCGCTCGGCAACCAGCGACTGATTGCGCTCGAAGAAAACGCCCGCACCAACTATCGGTTGCGCGAGGCGGGCTTCGACGTTCAAACCTTCCCTGGGCTCGAACTCTGCCTGAACGGCAACGGCGGCCCGACCTGCCTGACTCGCCCGCTAATGCGCGGGTAGGACAATCCTCCGCGTTCTCTGCGTTCCTCGGTACCCTCTGTGCTCCTCGGCGCCCTCTGAGGTCAAGAGATCTCTGTTGATAGCGGGAGAAGCTCCCAGCGCCCATCCGCGCGCTCACCTGCTAAAATTGAATTCAGCATGCTCCTGCCGTTCGTCCGCGAAATTTTCGCGGAGGTGGAACTACTTCCAGCATTTCGGCGTGCGGCCTCCCATCTGCGGGAGAGCACGGGGCGGATCAGTGTGTCCGGCCTCAACCCCGCCGCCAAAGCACTGATCGCCGTTCTTCTTCAACATCGCGCCGAG
>Ga0210389_10003007_pt1 | contig 13193 bp, 9 predicted proteins | sample IncBWH28OmetaG_FD_160127 | JGI IMG/M metagenome (GOLD analysis project Ga0210389, IMG submission 160127) | Forest soil microbial communities from Barre Woods Harvard Forest LTER site, Petersham, Massachusetts, United States - Inc-BW-H-28-O ...
CCGGCGTTCAGATTTACACGGCGAATGACTGGACCGCAGACATTTCGGGACCGCAGGGGTATCCCTATCATAAACACAGCGCCATAGCACTGGAGACGCAGGCATTTCCCGATTCGCCGAATCATGCCGGATTTCCGGATACGATACTTCGTCCGGGGCAACGGCTCATTACCGAAACCATTTATGAATTTACTACCGAATAATTTTTGCACGCAATAAATCCTTTTAATATCCAATGGAAAAGCAAACTGGCTTTAAAAACAAATATGTATTAGGCATTTCCTTTATCTCGGCGTTGGGCGGGTACCTGTTCGGCTTTGATTTTGCCGTCATATCGGGTGCATTGCCTTTTCTGCAAAAGCAATTTGCTTTCAATTCCGACTGGGAAGGTTTTGCAACCGGGGTATTGGCTTTAGGCGCAATTGCGGGCTGTATAATTGCCGGTTGGGCTGCTGATAAATATGGCCGAAGGCCGGGACTGATGCTCGCCGCTGCGCTGTTTGCGGTTTCATCCCTTGCCATGGCGCTCGCACCTACGCGCGATTTTTTCCTGGTGGCCCGCTTTGCCGCAGGCGCCGGGGTGGGCATGGCCTCCAGGTTATCGCCCATGTATATTTCGGAAATTGCACCGGCAGCGATAAGAGGCAGACTTGTCGCGATGAACCAGCTCACCGTTGTGTTAGGTATATTCATTACTAACCTTATCAACTATACGCTGCGCAATACCGGGATCGATGCATGGCGGTACATGTTTGGTTTCGGCGTGATTCCGTCAGGGCTTTTTTTAGTTGGCGCCTGGTTTTTACCCGAAAGCCCCCGGTGGTTGCTTGCCAATAACCTGGAGATCAGGGCCAAAAACGTATTAAGTAAAATCGGAGACAGTGTTTTTGTCCTTGAATCCATTACAATGATAAAAGGTTCGCTCTCGGGCGCCTCAAACATAACTTATGCTGCTTTATTTAAGCGGGCTATGCTGCCAGCGGTTTTAACCGGCATCGGACTTGCGGTGTTTCAGCAATTCTGCGGTATCAACACAGTATTTAACTATGCACCCAAGATATTTCAAAGCATAGGCGCGTCGCAGGACGATCAACTGTTACAAACCGTTTTTATCGGCTCGGTGAATTTGGTATTTACCGTCCTGGCCATGCTGCTGGTGGATAAGCTTGGCCGTAAGCCGCTAATGCTGATAGGGGCCGGCGGGCTGAGCATTTTGTATGTACTGATCGTAAGCGCACTGGTCGCCAACTCCGGGGTAGTTTCCTGGTTATTGCTGGCTGCTATCGGTACTTACGCAATGACGCTGGCGCCGGTGATATGGGTGCTGATAGCCGAGATATTCCCTTCAAAAATACGTTCCGCCGCTATTACCGTGGCGGTTGTAAGCCTGTGGCTGGCTTGTTTTATACTGGTGTTTACCTTCCCAATCTTGTTTGAGCATTTGAAACAAAATACGTTTTATATTTATGCGGGTATATGCGCCGGCGGGTTCATTTTTGTGTTGTTTCGGATCAAAGAAACAAAAGGCAAAACACTCGAAGAAGTTGAGCAAGCAATGAGCATGCATTAAATAATCCCGATCTTTAAATGAAAAACATCCCGCTTAAAAAATTTTCGGGCATTTGCCTGGTATCCCTGATCTTGTTTAAGATCAATGCAGCCAATGCGCAAAATGGCCCGATCATATTAGAAACTGAAAAGGACGCGCTCGTGCTGCAAGTAGACAGCCAGAAGCAGCTGCATAATGCTTACCTGGGCGAAAAGCTGCGCAGCAGGAAAGAGTACCGTAATTTGCCCACAGCAGGCGCCTTGCCAGGCGATTATACCGGGATATACAATGCTGCATATACACCATCCGGATCGAGGAACCTGCTCGAACCGGCCATAACCGTTACACACGCCGATGGCAGCCAATCGCTCGACCTTCAATTCATAAGCCAAACAATTGACAGAATTTCCCCGGACATCGAATTGTTGACGATCCGTTTGAAGGACCCGGTTTATGATTTGGATGTTAGCTTGTTTTATAAAGCTTATTACAAAGAAAATGTCATTGAGCAATGGAGCAGTATCGAGCATCACGAGAATGGAGAAGTCGTATTGCAGAAGTTCGCCTCGGCAAACTTATACCTTAAGGCAGGCAGTTATTGGCTCAGGCAATACCATGGTGATTGGGAAAAGGAGATGCAGCCCGAAGAGGCCGAACTGACCCATGGAATCAAAACGCTTGATAGCAAGCTCGGCACCCGCGCAAATCTTTTTATGCCTTCGGTTTTTATGTTATCGCTGAACAAGGCTGCCGGTGAAGATGAGGGAAAAGTGCTTGCAGGAGGGTTAGAGTGGAGCGGCAATTTCAGAACTGATTTTGAGATCGATCCGATAAACAACCTGCGAATCATATCAGGTATCAATAATTATGCTTCCGCCTATAAACTAAAGGCGGGAGAAATATTTCAAACGCCACCGTTTGTTTACACTTTTTCGGCAGAAGGAAAAGGGCAGGCCAGCCGTAACCTCCAGGCCTGGGCGCGCAATTATAAATTGCTGGATGGCAAGGGCACGCGGCTTACGTTACTCAACAATTGGGAGTCTACCTATTTTGATTTTAATGAAGATAAACTGCATCAGTTACTTAAAGATACCAAACAGCTCGGCGTAGACTTATTTCTGCTGGACGACGGCTGGTTCGGAAATAAATACCCCAGGAATGATGACCATGCAGGCCTGGGCGACTGGCAGGAAAACCGGCAAAAACTGCCAAACGGAATCGCGGCGATTGGAAAGGAGGCGGATATAACAGGCATTAAATTCGGCATATGGGTTGAACCTGAAATGGTAAGTCCCAAAAGCGTTTTATACCACAAGCACCCTGATTGGGTAGTAAAACAACCCGGCCGCCAGGAATATTACTTCCGCAATCAATTGGTGCTTGATTTGAGCAACCCCGCCGTGCAGGATTTTGTATTCCATGTGGTGGATTCGCTTTTCGTACGCGACCCTCACCTGGCATATATTAAATGGGACTGCAACGCGGTGATATACAACGCCTATTCGACTTATTTAAAGCATGATCAATCCCAATTTTACATAGATTATGTTCACGGGCTTTATAAAGTATTACAGCGCTTGCGCGCTAAGTATCCAACCGTGCCTATGATGCTTTGTTCAGGCGGGGGAGGGCGCGTGGACTACGGCGCCCTTCAATACTTTACTGAATACTGGCCAAGTGATGATACCGATCCGATTGAGCGTATTTTTATTCAATGGGAATATTCTTATTTCTACCCGGCGATTGCAAGCTCAAACCATGTGACTAACTCGGGCAACGAATCACTCAAATTCCGGGTAGATGTGGCAATGATGGGCAAACTGGGATTTGATATCGTAATAAATAAACTCAGCCCGAATGATTTGAAATTCTGCCAGTCGGCAGTGCAAACTTACGACTCGATAAAACAAACGATCTGGCAGGGTGAGCAATACCGGTTATCAGACCCCAGGGCAAGTGATATTGCATCGCTGATGTATGTTGATTCGACCAAATCTTCGGCGGTGATGTTCAATTACCTTGTGAATTTTCGCTACGACCAGGGATCGAAGGCTCCTATCCATTTGAAAGGACTTGACCCGGCAAAGCGATACAAGTTAACAGAGATTAACCTGTATCCGGGAAAATCACCCGGTATCAGCTCGCAAAGTGTCTATTCAGGCGATTTTTTGATGAAAATTGGTTTTAATCCGAATGTTGACGCCGATCATACGAGCATCGTTGTTTCGCTTCAGGCTGTTCAATAACCGCTTAAGGGAAAGTATCAGACTTTATCTACAATATTTAGTCGGTTCGGGATCGCCCCCGGAGTGAAGGCCCCCGAATATCCCCGGCTTTTTTTATGCAGTAAGATTTACTAATTTAGTAGCACACCAAAGATGCCCGTCATTTATGACGATGAAAAAAACTTTACTCCTCCTGTTCATGTTTTTTGCCTGTGCCAAACCTGTTTTGGCCCAGTTAATTAATATCGACAGTATAGTTAAAGTAGTTGCATCCCGTAATAAGCACAACGTAAACGGGTTTAGTTTAAACAAAGACAGTTTATTCAGGCGCCTGCCGTTTGCCAGACCGGGCGCACAGCGTGTAAAATTGATAAACGATCTGTATTACTACGGGCTCTATCCTGATATAAAACAGGAAACCGATATGGGCTACAAGATACTGGCATGGGCAAAAGCCCATCATGACCTTATTGCCGAGGCTGTTATTTGTGCTGAACAAGGGGCAACTATGTCGCAAAACGGTGATGAGGCAGCTGCTTTGCAATTGGGAGCGGAAGCTATGACGGCTGCAAAAGCAGTTCACGATAACCAGGCCCTGGGAATTGTATATCATGACATTTATCAAAGCGTCTTTGCAAAGCCCGGTATCAACTTGCTTAAAGCCAGGGATAATGTTTTACAAAGCCTTAAATTTGCACGTGTAGCTAATGATACGTTGACTATTTGCTGGGGCTATGAGGATTTGTATATTTATTACTATAATATAAAAAAGACCGATTCGGCTGCCTTTTACATTCGTAAAGCACTGGATTGGGCGATCAAGGCAAACCGCTTATACGATATTTGCTTTAGTATTAATCAGCTGGGCGACTTCACACTAATAAACGGGCATACGGATGAACGGTTGAAGCTGCGTTATTACAGGGGAGCATTGGCACTTTCGCAGCTTACCAATGATGTTTCATCCATCTATATCACGAGTGGCTCGCTGGCTAATTTTTACCTTGATAAAAACATCGACAGCGCGCTGTTTTACGCCTATAAGGCTTACCATGTAGGCAGCCGCATGAGTATTCAAAATGAGGCTCCTTTTGTAGATGTGATAGCCAGGGCATATACCCAAAAGCGCAATATAGACAGCGCGGTTAAGTATTTAAAACTATACGATACGCTAAACACGCAATTATATAATAATAAAAGCATGGTTCGCGCCCAGGCCATCACTTTCGCGCAAAAACAAAAAGAACAAAAGGCCGAAGCGTATAGCATAGCCTTGAAAAATTCCCGGCAGCGATGGATTTTAGCCATCGTTATCGTATTTCTGTTGCTCATTGCGCTTATGTTTTGGCGCAATAACCGGCTAAGCCGCAAATCCAATGCACTGTTGGCCCAGCAGAAGCGGCAAACTGAACTTACGCTGGCCGATTTAAGATCAACCCAGCAGCAACTGATCCAGTCGGAAAAAATGGCCTCACTTGGCGAAGTCACCGCAGGCATAGCCCACGAGATACAGAACCCGTTGAATTTTGTAAATAATTTTTCGGAGGTGAACCGTGAAATGCTGGAGGAGCTGAAAGATGAAAACGAAAAGCCAAAGGCTGAACGGGATGAAAAATTGGTTGCAGAATTGATAAACGACCTGATTGAAAATGAGCAGAAAATAACCCAGCATGGCAAACGCGCAGACGGCATCGTAAAAAGCATGCTGGAGCATAGCCGCGTTTCGACCGGCCAAAAGGAACTAACCGACCTGAACAAACTGGTTGATGAATACTTAAAGTTGGCTTACCGCAGCCTGCAGGCAAAAGAGAAAACTTTAAATGCCGCCCCGGTAACTATCGGCATGGTAACCGCCTTTGATGGAAACCTGCCGCCTGTAAATATCATACCGCAGGACATCGGGCGTGTTTTGCTCAACCTGTTTAATAATGCCTTTTATGCTGTTCAGCAAAAACAGCTGACAGCAGGGCCCGACTATAAACCAGCCGTTGAGGTCACCACTTTTACATCGCCGCCGGGTGGCGGAGGCTTGGGGGTTAAAGTAAAAGATAACGGTATCGGTATCCCTGATAACATCAAAGGCAAGATCATGCAACCATTCTTCACCACCAAGCCAACCGGGCAGGGTACCGGCCTGGGCTTATCACTTAGCTACGACATCATAGTAAAAGAGCATGGCGGGCAGTTAACAGCTACCAGCGAAGAAGGGGAATTTACGCAATTCGAAATTTCGATACCTGTATGATTATTTTGTCACCATTCGCCCCTCAACTTGTCATTTTTACACAGCGTAAAATGCCTGAATGATTTCGACCTTTATATTGTAAGTAAATCAAAATAATTTAAATAACGTTTTATGAAAAAAGTAATAAAGGGATATAATGACCCCAAACCACTACTAATAATCGCTATGCTTTTTTTTACAGTATTTCAGTCTAAAGGGCAACAGCTTAAACCTGCCGAAAGTGGCTACGCACCTGTTAACGGCATTAAAGTTTATTATGAAGTATATGGCGAGGGTAAGCCTCTCGTTTTGCTGCATGGCGCTTTTTATACCATCGGGATGAACTGGGCGCAATTGATACCTGAATTGTCAAAAACAAGAAAAGTAATTGCCATTGAAATGCAGGGACACGGGCATACACCTTTTTCGGACAGAAAACTGGACCTGGCTACCCTGGCAAGTGATGTGCGGGGCGTAATGGATTACTTAAAAGTTGACAGTGCGGATGTTGCCGGATATAGCATGGGTGGCTCCGTGGCTTACCAATTGGCCGTACAAAGCCCTAAACGGATACGGAAATTGGTGATCATCTCTTCTACCTATAAAAGTACCGGCTGGCGGCCCGAAGTAACCAAAGCATTTAAAAGTTTTAAGCCTGAATTTTTTAATAATACTCCTTTTGAAACAGCATATGATGCAGTAGCGCCTGACAAAACAAAATGGCCAAATTTCCTGGAACAGATGCTTGCTTTTGTCGGGACGTCCTTCGATATGGGCGACAGCAATATTGCGAAGCTTACAATGCCTGTATTGATCATCTCGGGCGACAATGACGGCCTGGATAAAGTTGAGCTGATGAAAACATATCAATTACTTGGAGGTGGCGTATCTGCTGATTTGGGACCGATGCCAAAATCGCATTTGGCCATTGTTCCTTCGCAGGGGCATGTCAGCCTGATGATGCAGACGGACATTATATTAGGTTATTTGAATGGCTTTTTAAAGTAAACATGACCGTATTTGGTATAAAAAAATGCTTCGATAAATAATTTCGAACTATTAATAAAAGATGAACAGCAAGGGATCGATTTCAATTAAACTGGTATGAGAAAGATTATTGTTTTATCAACTATTACTTTAGACGGCGTAATACAGGGGCCGGGCGCGCCTGATGAAGATGTATCAGGCGGTTTTAAATATGGCGGTTGGGCTGCACCCTATGGCGACGAGGTCTCCGGCGAGGTTATGCAAAAAGAAATGCAGCCTGCAGATCTTCTATTGGGCAGAAAAACATTTAAGATATTTGAAGCTTTCTGGCCTGAACATGCTGACTATTGGCCTGGTGTTAATGAAGTTACCAAATACGTACTATCCAATACCCTGGAAAAGTCGGATTGGCAAAACTGTGTTTTCGTTAAAAGCATAGCTGATATCGAAAAACTCAAAACATCCGATGGCGCCGACCTTCGAATTTGGGGCAGCAGCACACTTATTCAGCAATTGCTTCAGCACAACCTGGTAGATGAATTCTGGCTTAATATTCATCCTATAATATTGGGTAAAGGCAAAAAGCTGTTTGACGATAGCGCTATGCCGGCGGCATTCACGCTGGTAGAAAGCACAACTACCCCAAGCGGCGTGATCATGGTCAATTACAAACGGGCCGGAGAGATAAGGATGGGCACTGTTGAACTTTAAGCGGGCGTAGCGCGAACGCATAAAATTAGCGTAATAAAGAGCGTACAAACAACGCATCGAAGCGCCTGGCGGTATAATGCAATCCGCCCCGGCGATTCCCTTTCCCACGCCCGGCTAAGCGTCCACGCCTAACCGAAAATAATTGCCAGTGTCTGCATCTGTGTAAATAGCGATGAGGAATAAAAAATCTCAGGGCTTCCCACCTGAGGTTTTCACTTGTCACATAGATGGAACAGGACAAATCCCCGAACTTTTTAGAGGATTTAAGAACTTTAATAAGCGGCTATATAAATGTAGACGAAGTCACCGACCTCGAACAGCCAAGTTCCGAAATTTTAAACCCTGGCCCGGGAATTATAGCCCTTTTACGATCGCCAGCGACTTGTCAACATGGTCAGTTGGTGAAATGTGATCGGTGTTTGATGAAAATACGGCTACAATTTTACCGTCTTTACCGATGACAAAAGTTGTCCGCGCGATAAAGCCGTGCGTAAGGTCCTGGCCGAGTACATCTTTAATGCCGAGCTTTCCGGGCGCCATTGTGAGGCCGTATGACGCTGCAATTTTGCCGTCTGGGTCTGAAGCGACGGGGAACTTGCCAGCACAGTAATTCGGATCGGAAGAAAATTTATTCAGCCGCTGAATATCGTCGGCTGATACACCGATTATGGTAGCTCCCGCGGCCGTAAATTTATCCTTGAGTTCTGCAAAGGCATGTGCTTCCGCATCACAGCCGCCGGTATAGGCAGAAGGATAGAAATAGACCACAACCGGCCCTTTAGCAAGGGCTGTTTTTAATGAAAAATCAAATGCACTGCCGGCCAGGCTGGCCTGGGCGGTAAATGCGGGCGCTGCATCTCCCTTTGACAACATTGCCGATTGGGCAAAGCCAGACCGGGTTACCAGGAGTGAAAAGCTGAAAATTAAAAAAGATAAGCAATAATATTTCTTGAACATGGCAGATTGTTTTTTGACGTATTAATGAATGGCGCTGGCATCAAATTTACAATAGTTTGCAGAGAATCAACTTATATGTCATCAAAATTTTACCGCACTACCCGCGGGGCGACTGTTTGCGCCAAAGGCTGTCGTCGGGTTCGGCCGGCCTTTTACCTAAAACCGGAACCAGAGATTCCTTTTTTCCGGATGTTCCATCCCGGACTAAAATAACAGCAGAGTTACAATTTACCCCAAATCACTCCAAACAAAAAAGCCCCGAATCTTTCGACTTGCGGCTTCGTTCTTTAAAACTTAACGGCTTACAATTTCGAATCGGCCTTTTTAATTATTTTGGGCAAGTCTTTTTGAAGCGTTGTCATCAATTCTGTTAACGCGCTTTCGCACATGGGTAATATTTTGTCGGCGCTTAACACGGGCACTCCGCCAACAAGCGGGCTTACGTTTTTTGATTTCGCATCTTCTTTTATGGAGAATACTTTGTCGCCCGCTTTGTTAAATAAGGCTATGTTGGCATGTGCGTTAACCTTAACAACCCCCATGCCGCCAAAACCTATCTTAACCAAATCAAAATCTATATAAACCTTCATTATGCCATCGGCCTGGTTGAATATTTTTAGCAGCGCATCTTCATTTGCATGGCCTAACAAGGGCATAACCACCTTATACCCATTAAAAGGTTGGTTGTAAACATCTTTAAAAACACCACTGGTTGATTCGCCCGCCGGGCTAAATGCTTTATAATCGGCGTTACCGGTAACATCAGCTTCGGGCAGCAACTGAAAGGGGAACGCCGTTGCGTAGGTGTTAAAAAATTGCTCGTGAAAACTTTGCAACAGCGGCGTCATGTTAAAACTGGTGTCGTTAACAAGCCGGGTCATTGCCGCAGTGGCTGTGGCGCCAAATTCCCCTACGCCAATCATTCTGTCAGCGTAAAAGGTAACTACGGCTACTTTTTTTTGAGCATAGCTGTTAGTGATGAGCAACAGCGAAAACAGTGCACTAAGGATAAAAGGTCTTTTCATTTTTTGTGGATTTTCAGTTGATTTTAAACTGTTTTGGGGTGATAACTTGCTGTAGGTTATTTTTCATTAAATCTACCTTTATTCAGCGGAAAAATGAAGATATAAATAAAATATGAGGTCTTTTTCAAATTATTCAGTTACTTGATACCTACCCATGCCGGTTAATTCGCTTTTTATCGCGATTGCTTGTTGACTGATTTTCAAGGCCGCTGCCAAACTATCTTGCTTTATGCCAAGCAATTCGCGGACTTTACTGATATTTTTGCCAATGTGCATCGTAGAATCTTTTAACAAACGTAACATCTTACGAGCGCGGCGCCTACAATGCCAGGTTGTAATTTATAACCATATCTTATAGGAAGTTGCCCAAAAGTTGCTATGAGTTGCCGTTTTTTCCAGCAGTTACACAGCACAAAAAAAGTGCTGTCCTTTAATGCAACTTCAGATATAAAATATTCACGCAAATTCGCCTCAATTAAAAATAAGTTGAAATTTGGGATATGCCCCGCATTGCCAGGCTTCGTTTCTATTAAACTTTTCGTTATCTCGGCCAAGCGACACGCTTAGCCGGGCGGGGGGATCACCATAAGAGTTATTTATAAAGTTTTAGAATACTATCAGGATAATTTATTTTTGGAGTAAACAATTCAACGTTCTTCTCACCAGGTGTCACACTTCCAATTGTTTGAAAATTATATAAACCAGGTATCCTCGCTCCCTTTTGCCAAATCAAACTTTTCGTCCAAAAATTCTTGTCCTGAAGATTATATCCATAATTCTTTAATATTAATGGATTATTTTTATCTCCATACCCGTCTTTAATCGTTTCTTCTTCTAAATCGTATCTTATTGCACCACCGAAATTTTTATTTAAGAATCGCTTATTTACATCCTCACATTGGCTTTTCATTTGTTGGCAATAATACAGACCCAATAGGCTCACTATGTCGACATCATTATCGAAACATTCGGCTTTTTCCAGTTCAAGCGGGTAAACCTTCCACGCGTCCTTTAGCGAGTTTCTAAAACCTATAATGTCGGACGATGAAAATGAATACCCTTGGGGTCGTTTACAATCGGGATTATTCGGTTCTTTCCTTACTATCCAAAAAAAAGACTTCAAACTATCTCGACTGTAAAATGTCCTCAATATCTTAAATCGGATATCGTCTTTTTTAATTCCCAAACCATCTTCCGAATAGTCATGATATACGTCGAAGTTTGAATCCATCCATGCATGTATAGTGAACATTATATACAAACTATCCTTATATTGAATTTTGCTCGAGCGAATATTTTTAAAGGCATCGATTTGATCTATTTTACTATGTTGCGAGCAACTGCCTAACGTATTAATAATAAGTATTAATAGCGGGATATTAATTTTTGGTATTTTCATTATTGTTTCCTTCCTCAACTGGTTTTTTTGTTTGCGTCCCTGCGCCTCCTTTCGGGTTAATTCCGCTAGTACTCAAGTCACCGATGGCATGACCTTTATCCGCATCGGCTTGAGACGAGACGTTTTTCACGCCAGGAATTGGTGCAACTGTGGGAACGGAACCGGCTACTCCTTTCTTTACAAGCCCTTGGATCGTCGCACCATCTAAGCCCCCTACTTCTGTTTCAGTTTCTTTAACTATAGGGCTTTTTGATAGTCCTCCTCCTTCGAACGGACTAACATTTAATTCATAGACAAATTTATCTTTAACTTTATCCTCTAAACCAACAGCCTTTGCATATTCCATTATGCCTTTGACATAACCACGCGAAAAAGCTGCTCCCATACTATGAGTAACTATTTTTATCGTTTCGCCATCTGACAAACTTGCTATTATACTTGCAGCATCCTTGTACCCCTGTGCTTCTCCTGCTGCCATACGTACATTCTTGTTAACATTTGATTTTGTAAGAACACTTATAATTACACCTGAAATTCCACCAGGACTACCATTCATGAAAATATCAGTGGTGGGGAAAAAGCCGCGTAAGGCTTCATCTTCCGTATTTTTCCAACCGCCCAATGCACCGTCAACATATCTTGCACTATGATCTCCTAATCTGTTCATTGCTCTTTGATCAAACCCATCCCAATACTTCGCTTGACCCCCTAAACCGTTATGTTGACCGTTAATAAAAATCACTAAATTACCATCGGGATCTTTGCCTTGTATAGGGGTGTTTAAACTAAAAACAAAAGGTGAAACATCAGAATATTTTAATTCAAATTTATCCATACTTAACCACCTCCCTAGTCTTACGTCGTATATCCTCTCCCCATAATCCTGCTGGTTCCCTAATCCTTTTATAGAGTTGTCATTTTCCTTCCCGTTAAAGCCGTATCGGTAAGTGCTATCACTCCCAAACGCATAATGTCTTCCAGGTTGCAGCATCCCGAACGGATAATAATCCTGCGCGCTTACTACATCTGCCAAAAAGTAATCTATGGAAGTACCGCTCGTGCTATGTTGCAACCGTTTATCCGTTACCGTCGTCATCACATTGCCCAGGTGATTATCCAACTCGTAAAGCTTTTTCCCAACGGTATCATAGGGAACGACCGAGCTGCCTAAACTGGCAATAACAGGCGTCCACATTCCCAACCGTGAGGATCCATACAAATCCTGTTCCCGCCAGTTAGTCGTCCCATGAATATTATCATAAAGCGCCAGCGCATTCCCCTGTGCATCCCGCACATACCAGGTAGTGACCCCTGACTCATTCTTGCTGATCCGCTGGTTGGCCGTGTTATACAAATAGGTAATACTATCGGATCCCGCTTTATAGATTTTAAGGGGCTTATTATAAACGCTCCAGGTGATGCTGTTGACGCCCCCATTACCGGTAATACCGGAATATGCGTCATAGATCAGGTTGCCAAGCGCATCATAGCGATAGTTGGTGGTATTCGTCTGGTTCTGCAGGTCGAGGTTATACCCGCTGCTGGCAATGGCATCATGGATATAATTCAGTTTATTGTTTTGCAGTTTTCCGCCGGAATAATTGTAATTGTACGTCAGGCTGTCGATAATTTGGGCGGTGGCCCGCTACGCCGTTCCTTCCATAAGTCAGGATATTTGATTTTCAAAGAAGATACTTTCAAAGAACAGTTCGAATGATCTGTCATTCTGAATGAAAGGTAGATAAAAAACGTACGATAAGCAATTTAATCATTGTGCGACTATTCGCACGTTTTAGTGTGATGTCTCCGTGCGAATGCAGGACCAGGCTTCGTTTCTACTTATCGCTTCATTACCACAAGCGGGACACTTGCGGGAGCGGGGTAGTGCAGTTGCAAACTGCAGGCATAATCGTTCGAAGTTGCCTTTCGAACAGCGGCCCGTTCAAACTACGGACATCTGATTTGCTGAACCTGCTGGTTCCTTCTGCTATTTTTAACACTATACTAAGAGAGGCTCTTCGTAATTGATTTTTTGTGGTGGCGTCCGATGATCCGGGTATCAAAATCGTTTTTCGGATAATAGAATTGTAAGCTTTTGCTTTTTTATAAACTTCCA
>Ga0210389_10003009_pt1 | contig 13185 bp, 10 predicted proteins | sample IncBWH28OmetaG_FD_160127 | JGI IMG/M metagenome (GOLD analysis project Ga0210389, IMG submission 160127) | Forest soil microbial communities from Barre Woods Harvard Forest LTER site, Petersham, Massachusetts, United States - Inc-BW-H-28-O ...
AACCGAAGTGCAGAAAAGCATTAAAAACTGGGCGCAGATGCTCAGCAATATTATTGAAGAGGGCATTCAAAACAAGGAATTCACTCACAAGATCAATTCAATGGATTATGCCTACGAAATTATCTCACTGGTGGAAGGCGGAATGATGCTTTCCAAAATTTATGATAACCCTAAATACCTGTTTTCGGCTTTCAGCCGCATCCAGGTAATCATGGATGAGGAAATGAAACGCTGATTTTTTTTATTACTTAATATACCGATTGGTATATTTCAATGTCTTTAACAGATCTTACAAAAAAACAAACCGACATGAATACGAATAAACGTCTCGAAGCATTGAAAGCACGCATCGGTCAGGAATTCACCTCCTCTCCCTCGCCTTTCACACATTGGCTGCGGCCTACCGTGCTCGCTGCGGAGGAAGGGAAATTGTCATTCCGCTACCAGGTAAGGGATGAAATGATAAACCCCGTAGGCACACTTCATGGTGGAGTTACAGCCGCCATCATGGATGATGTTATCGGGGCAACGGTATATTCGTGCAACGACCCTTTTTTCTGGACCACCATCAACAATGTGATCGACTATTTTGCCGTTGCAAAAGAAAATGAATTTGTAATTGCCGAAACATCCATCGTTAAAAAAGGACGGCAGATCACAAATGCTCAATGCGAAATCTGGAATGAAAACAAAACCCGTCTGCTTGCAAAGGGATATAGCAACCTGCTGAAAACAGATATTCCGATTCCGCTTTAAAACGTAACAAATCGTTTGTCATTAAAATCACATCCTATGAACAACGCTAAACAAGTAAGAAGGGTAGCTGTGGTTGGTTCCAACCGCATTCCCTTTGCGCGCCGCAATACCAACTATACACAGGCCAGCAACCAGGATATGCTCGTTGCGGCATTAAACGGGCTTATTGCCCGCTATGGTTTGCAAAAACAGCTTCTCGGTGAAGTAGCCGGTGGGGCTGTGATCAAACACAGTACCGAATCAAACCTGATCCGGGAAAGTGTGATGCAAACATCGCTGGATCCTGCCACCCCGGCTTGCGACTTGCAACAAGCCTGCGCCACCGGCATCGAAGCCGCCATTTATATTGCCAATAAGATAGCCCTGGGCCAGATTGAATCCGGAATTGCCTCCGGTGTGGACTCTACCAGCAATGTGCCCATTGTAGCGGGCGACAGGCTTCGCTCCATCCTGCTGGCTGCTAACCGATCCAAATCAATATTCGGGAAAATAGGTCAGCTCCTAAAACTCCGGCCCAAAGATCTCGTGCCCGTTGTACCCGTAAACGATGAGCCGCTTACCGGTTTATCCATGGGAGGACATACAGAAATCACGGCTCAGTATTACGGAATTACAAGAGAGGAACAGGATCTGTTTGCCATGCAAAGCCATCTGAAAACAGCTGCTGCGTACGACGAAGGTTTTTTTGATGATATGCTTACCCCCTATCTGGGACTGAAACATGATAATAATCTGCGCCGGGATACGACGCTCGAAAAACTGGCACGCCTGCATCCGGCATTTGATAAAGAACACGGTACGCTTACCGCTGGCAATTCCACCCCTTTTACCGATGGAGCTTCTGCTGTACTGCTGTCCAGCGAAGCATGGGCCAAAGAACACAATTTGCCCGTGCTGGCGTATATCACTTTTGCAGAAGTGGCCGCCATTGAATATGTACAAAACAAACAAAACCTGTTGCTTGCTCCGGTATATGCCGCCAACCGTATGCTGGCAAAAGCAGAGCTCACATTACAGGATTTTGATTTCTATGAGATTCATGAAGCCTTTGCTGCTCAGGTACTCACGACCCTTAAAATATGGGAGAGCCACACACTCAGTAAACAGTTTGGATTTGACAGTCCCCTGGGTTCTGTAGACAGAAGCAAGCTGAACATAAAAGGCAGTAGCCTGGCCGCTGCACATCCTTTTGCCGCCACCGGTGGCAGAATCATTGCCACCATGGCCAAACTGCTTTATCAGAAAGGATCAGGAAGAGGTTTTATTTCTGTATGTGCCGCAAGGGGACAAGGCATCACCATGATTATGGAACGTTAAACGCTCATTCGTTTTTTCGCTTCCATGCACCAGAGCAATTCATCGATAAATGCTTTGGCTCTTTTTTCGGTACCGGCTTTATCCACCGGATTGCCTTGCTCATCAAAACTTTCGGCCACCTTGGGTACAGGAAACATGGCGGGGACGGTCCACGTTTGCAGTTTCCACATGGAATACTGAAGCGAGATAATCACCTGCATGCCGCCAAATCCTCCTGCCGATACCGTTGAAATGGCAACCGGTTTGCGTTTCCATTCATCGGTGAGCAGATCAACTACATTTTTTAAACTGGCCGGATAACCGCCGTTGTATTCAGGTGTTACAATCAATACTCCATCAGCAGCTTGTACCCGGGCGGCAAATGCCACCGCTTCGGGGGATGGATTTTTTTGAAATTTGAGTCGCTCGTCAAATACAGGAAACTGATATTGTTGCAAATCGGCAATCTCCACCGAAGCCAGTTTATTGGTTTCAATAAAGTTTCTGAAAAAAAGCGCCACCCGGTTACTGTTTCTTCCGGTACGTACACTGGCTGAGATAATTAAAATATTCATGAGTTGGGTTGGTATTTAATGGTTTTCAATTTCAGTGTTTCGCACTGTTCAAAGTTAGTTTTTTTGTTTCCTTGAAAAGCATTTGTTAATCCGCCATGATAAAAAAACAAATTCTTAACATAAATAAAAAGAACCGGTCTGCAGTACCGGTTCTTTTATTGTTACATGCTTAAGGAACAATCACACTCAGCACCGGGCTCCAGGGCCCCTGTACGTTTTTGGTGATCACCGCTACCCGGAAATAATAGCGGGTACCCGAGCTGAACCCATTCTTGGTGTATTTCGCCGTATTCGAAATAATCACATTGGTCCAGCCGTTGGCATTCGTCGCATCGGTCGTAACCTGATAAAGATAAGACGATGCCCTTTCCGCCTTGGTGTTCAGGATCACCGTATCCGGATCTTTGGACAAGGTTACCGAGAACGTTTTGTTTACATGCGGCTTTGCTTTCTTTAACGGCATTCCCGAGCTGCTGATAACCGAAGCGGCAGTTTCCGGCACGGAATTGCCTATTTGCTCCACATAGGATGCCAGCGCTTTTAACAGAACCACAAGCGCAATCCGATCTTCATGCATTGCTGCAACCGATCCTTTTACCCGGGTCAGTGAAACTGTATAGGATGCTTCCAGCTTGGCCAGCTGTGTTGATACCGTGCTTAATGCCGGACTTGGAGTCGGGAAATTCGTGTTCCCGGTCATGTTCTGCACATAAAGCTTGGTATTGGTAATCATCTGGGGTACCGTTAGTTTACTTAAACCAAGGGCTACCTCTTGTTTTGTTACTTTAGGTTTAGTACTCATTTTGTTTGGTATTGTGTTACCGGAAACAGTACAAGGACTGTTTTTTGTTCCGGCAACGGGTTTAAATAACCGGGATTTTCCCGGTCTTTTATTTCTTCCTTGCAGTTCTGTTTCCCGGCGCCCTAGAAAACTATTCCTGTTCGGAAGAAATGTCGTTATGTCTTTTTTGTTATCCTCCCCCTTGCCCCCTCCAAAGGGGGATAGTTTAGCCGTTCCTTTATAATTTCTCCTCCTTCCTTCAGCCGCTTATTATTTTTCACTCTCACGCTCCGCTCTCACTCTGATTTTTTTGCTTCCTGCCACTGCCAACTGCCGCTTTTTGTTTTCACTCTCACGCTCCGCTCTCACTCTGATTTTCTTCCTCCTCCTGCCCCCTCCAAAGGGACGGCAAAAGTCCAGTGGACTTTTGAGCGAGTTTGTGGGGTAGCGAGTCCGTACATTTTCTGCCTCCATTTTTCTCTGCCTCCTGCCGCTTTTTTATTTGCCTCCCTTTTTTATCGTCCTCGTCTATGGGTACAACAATCGAGCAGGCATTTTTGGGCATCTTTTTTGAAAATATTTTTTAGTTGGTTCATAATCAGGGAGAAAATTTTCACCTGGCTTCACTGACTTTTGGCTGGAAAATACGCGCAAGAGCGTAGCCATACTTGTTTGTACGGATAGCAGGAGCTACGACTAAAAGCCGAAGGGCTGTATGGGTAAATAATAGATTTGGTTATGGTATTATCAACAGATCAAATGCGACCTGAAATAATACCATCAGTAATAACTGCTTTTTCTCTTTAAGAAATTGGATAAAGGCTAGATGAATATAGCCTGGAAGTGATGGGAAATACCATTCAGACGATTGCATACATGATCGAAGCGATGAGAGCCATTCGCCAGACGTAAAGAATCATTATTGACGCGAAGGAAGCCATTCCTCAGACGCAAAGAGCCATTACCAATGGCAGGGAATCCATTCCTCAGACGCCAGTAGACATTATCAACGCTACGAATGTCATACTTCAGACACAAGGAAACAGTATAGACGTTACGAGAGCCATTTCTCAGACGTGAGAAAATATTATCGATGCGAAGAATGTCATTCCTCAGAGGTCAGGAAACATGATCGAGGCTAAAGAAAACATTCCTTAGTCGTGAGGAAACAGTATCGAAGTGAAGGAAACCATTCCTCAGACGAGAAAAAGCATTATCGGAGTGAAAGAAACCCTTCGTCAGATATGTAGAAATGGAACCCAGAAGGAAGAAACACTGGCTTACATGTCAAAATGCCGATCGTCCTCAGCGAGCAGCTTGTAGTTTTACATCAACGCCTCTTCTCCACCCAGCTGATTCATAATAAAACGCCAGTAATTTGCACTTGCTTCCTGCCAAAGTTGTTTCAGACGCAGATATTCTTCCCATACCTCCACATTGGCAAACCCGTTCCCTTCTATCAGATCTTTTCTTTTGTTTACAAAGTCCTCCCCTTTTTTCTGTAAGTCCTCAAAAAGTGCATACACGCATTCTTCAAACTGATCATAGTTCATTGTTTCCATGCCCTCCTCTGTTTTTTGCGGATACCGACCTCTTCGCCTGACTTTAAACAATGATGAGTTCTGCTACCTGCTTCGGTTAAACACTCCTGTTAGCTTTAATCGTGAATATCCTGCTTATCTCATTCCATAGCATTTTGGGGTATTGAGAAACAAAAGCAGGATAAATATACCACATTTCTTTTATAATACACACCAAATTTATTCAACAAAAAGTACGACCCCAAACTATCCTGACATATCGACACATCTTCCTTTCTCATCGCCGGAAAAAGAGTGGACTTGCTTTTATTCAGGTAAACATTACATAACAGGAGCCTGTTTTTTTAAAAGGAATCCGGATGACGTCACGCTTTACCAGGATACATAAATTCATTCTTAACTTTAGTAGTATCTTTCCGGAGTTTACCGGCAACCAGCACAACCCTTGGTTTTATGAAGCTGACATGCATTCTTTTTTTATGTCTTTTTGCTTTTTACATTCCCGCCCAGGAGTTGTTTCCTTTTAACGATCCTGCAAGTAATATCGGAAAGAATGTGCTTTCGGTAAAGATGGCTTCCGAAACATTTGATGAATTGGGCCAACAACGGAATGCCCAATCGCTGAGGTTTATGTTCGGCCTGTCATCCAAATGGATGCTTTCCGAAACATTTTCTTTTTCCAATCACCACGGATATCTGCTTCCCGGCGATTTTATACAACACGATTCCCTGAAGGGCAATTTCACCGATGGAGAGAAAAAAGGAAAATATTTTCCGTATCGCTTCGAATCTCTGAATATCAATCTGAAATACCGCTTTCTGGCTCATGATGCCGATCAACGCCATTTCCGCATGGCAGCCTATCTGGATCTATCGGGAGGCAACGAAGCGCATTACGAAGCGGAACCCAATCTGATTGGCGACAACGGAGGCGCCGGCTTAGGCATCATCGCCACCTGGCTCATACACCGTCTGGCCGTTTCCATCAATACCGGAGGCATACTGCCAAGTCCGTATTTAGAACCCACCACCCAAATACGCATGGACTATGGAAAAGCACTTTACGCTAATCTCAGCGTAGGTTATCTTTTGTATCCTGCCGTGTACAAAAACTATCGCCAGCTCAATATCAATCTCTATTCCGAGTTTCAATGTAAAACCTATGGCTCCGCCTCCATCACAGAAAACGGTTACCCCGTAACCATCATCCAGGCACCTACCCTCGCTGCCGGAAGTTATATAGAATGGAGACCCTCCATTCAGTTTATCATCCATTCCAATACCCGCATCGATGCCTCTTTGGCGACACCCTTATATAACCGCTCCTGGGTACACAACTATCCCCTCTATTATATCACCGTCACACAGAATATCTTTTTCAGGGGGGAGAGTGGTTAAGTTAGTATGGCGAGGTGAATGTGAAGAAGTATTCTAAGTCGTCAAAATTAACAGCAGTAACTGACCTTCTGCTACTAAAGTAATTCAATGAGCCACTTTACTCTTTTTTCTACCCTCCACAGATTTATAGTGTTTATAAAGCAAATCGTAACAAAGCATTTCAAAGGTTCGCTGTCTCGATCTGAAAATTCTATTAAACATCATATGGGAATAGCTACTAACTAAACTGTCCAATTGAACCATGAGCTCCCCATTTTCCTTTAATTTAAGGACTTCACTTGCCAAAGGAACAAGTTGGTCATCCATCCAACTCAATAGATCACTTATCGGTTTTGAGTTATTTGTTGTACCCCAAGCGGACCCAAATATTTCTTCCAGTGTCTCCCGTAATTGCCTGTACTTCGAATCAAGTTGTACTTTAAGATGTTTCCCACCGCCATGTTCTTGAGCATATCCTAAACGAAGCTTGTCTAACAATTCAAATTTTTCAGAACCCTCATACCTGAATATCTTTAGTAATGCATCCAGACTTCTCAATGCAAAATGCCAACGCAAATCTTCATCACTTTCATTAGGTGACAGCACCAGCAAACGTATGGTAGCGATGCTATAAATATGGAAAATAGATTCGGAAATTTCAATCGTGTTAGCGCCATATCGTTCAAGCTCTCTGTTATATGTGTCAAGGATGATGTTACGAATCAGCCTTTGCTTTTGGTAAGGACTAAAATAATTATGCACACATATAATAAGTGGGCTTAAAGCAGAGGAGTTTGTCAAAAGTAAGCGAAGTCGAATATGCGGTTGCGGGTCAGAGTACCTAATGAAGAAAAATTTAGTAATTAACTTGCTCGATAATAACGTGTCCACAATTCGATTAATTGCGCTTATTAATAGGTTGTCCGAAGTTTTAATGCCACAGTATATTTTATAATAGACCCATTCACTCCCCAAGCTAAAATTTCGTTCTGGATCTTTACTGTTATTCTTGACATTTTTAATAGAGGTTATATCTTGAAGTTGTAGTGTTGAAGAATCCTTATTTCTTAATAATATTGCTATAAATTCATTGACAAATCCGGAACCGTCGCTATTTTTTATTAATGGTTTTTCGAGATCAAACAGAAATTCGTGAAGAACTATCTGTGCCCTCTTTTTGATTATATCGATGAACATAGTTGCGCTGTATGTTATATCGAAATTTATAAATAGTTCATTATCGCCGTCAGCCAATACAACGTGCTGAGGTATTCTCCATTTTTGCCTCCAATTGCTAATTACTATTTTTAAATCTCTAATACTTGAATCCAATAACTCCCGGTAATCAAGTTTTGTTAATTGCCAAGTAGCTCGGAAGACTACAATGTTTTCGTACTCCACTCTCGGAAGAAATTTATAATTATTGCTTAGCCCTCCCCAGTTAAAATACAGTGATTGCTTTTCAAATTCTTGTGTTTGCAGGTCACATAGAAAATGATAAGCGGGTAGGGAGTTAAACGAATAGTTGTGTGCCGTGCTCAATCGCGGAATAACTTCTTTATCATACTTCTTTGAACGCAAGAATATTTTATTGTTCCTAATTGAAATCATTAAATCCTGAAGCGGCATTTGGTGTTCAACAGACATTGCTGATTTTCCGATGTACGGTATTTCATAATTTCTCAAAATTGGTCTTAACAGAATATTGCCGGTACGACTTTCTGGGAGGTGGACTATTTCAGCCAGGAGTTTGTCATTATTGTTTCTCTGTTCATGATTGGTAATATCCTTAATAATTGTTTGTATTTCACCATTTCCATGAGCGAAGCGACCAAGCAAATTCGCAGCACTAGAGCCAGCGAAACTTTGAACGTAAAGTTTACCCGTTTCATCTATAATTCTGAACATGGCTGATATAGAATCAGGCAAAAGAGAAGAGGTGTAATTAATAGTTTCAATATCACTGTTATGAAATATAACTGTGTAGTCTTCCTTTTTAATTGCTATCATTAACTTGTCATGTAGTGTCTTTTGAAGACTATTCCAACTTAACTCCGATGAATCCTTCGGAGCAGCAGAGATAATTAAGTCGTCTATCAACGGATTAACGCCGGCATTATCAATCCCGGTATAGCCAATACCGCTTTCAGTGTCAAGAGCTTCTAACAAAGGAATTTCCGCATCCTCATAAGATAAAATAAAATTGTCTTTAAATCGCCTTAAATTTGAATGGTAGTCTTTCGGGGTTAGTTGGTTGAAAAAGTTGAAAATTTTTAGTAGGTCGTCCTGAATGTTCAATGACAGGTTAACCTGATTACTAGGTTTGTATAAGTCGACTTGGAAAAGCATATTTTCTTCGAAAGTGACATTGAAAAAATTTAGTCGCTTCAAAATCATTCTATATTTTTCTGCTGAATTACCAACCGAGTTGTCTAATTGGGAAATACTTTGATGTACATCTTGGAGAATACTAATAATTTCATCTACATCAGGATTTGTTGATATGGATTGAACATTATTAAGAGTCCTGATTAATTGGAAAATAAATTCATCCCCCGTAACTGCCGGCTCTAATTCACTGATCAAAAGCTGGCTGTCTATTAGGGTTTGGATAAATTCATCAGCTTCTTGAGATTGTATCCCCATGGTAACTAAAACTGATGCTAGGGCTTTTGGTCGAAGTCCTATCTCAGCATGGGATAATACTTTCTCCAAATATTCGTTGAAATCAACGCTACTTATTTGATGTGTACGTAAATTGTTTGAATATTTATATTCAACATAACGTAGCTTATCACCCAAAAAATAAAGACTGTTGTTGGGATAAAATTTTAATAGCGGTTTAATTACCGGGTGCGTGCTTAAGCGTTGACTTAATGCACATAGAAAATTCATATCTAGTCTTGTATGACGATCTATTTCTTGGGAAAGAGTCGTACTTGATACGTCAGACCATTCTCCTGTAGAGCAGCCCGCAAATAGTCCGTATGGTGTACAACGGGCCTGCATTCGGCTTAAATACTTTGACAAAGAAGAGGTTAGTTTTTGAATGTCTTTTTCTGAACGGAGCTTTCCTTCGTGCCATTTTGTGAGTTCCTCATGTAAAGTAGGTGAAGCTAAATAAATGGCTTCCATGAAAGTAGGTTCTAGGCTTATTCCGCGGAGATCTTTCGACTCTGTTGTAATTGGGAATATTGGTGTTCTGTAAACGAATTGCGAGTGGAAGGAGTAGTTTATTTTCTCCATATTAAATAGATCAATTAAATCACTTAAAGCTAATAAATATATTGCATTGTTTAACACCATACTTCACATGAAAAGCGCTTGGAAAACACATTGGGGAGTTATAAATTATTGAGTCGATAAATATTGCCTTATTCGTTGTTTTCTTGCCTATTTTTTGTATCTTTAATTGCACTTAAGGGATGTAAAAATTTGAGACTTAGGTTGCCCAAACGTGAGAAAAAGATCTATTGCATTCTTGTTTATTCTCGTTTTAAGCTTTAATTTATTTAAGGCTCAGAATTTGAATTATAAACAAAAGCTTTACTACACTTGTAAGGTTTGGGGATTTGTGAAGTACTTTCATTCAGGGGTATCAACTTGCCAGGTCAATTGGGACAGCATTTTGGTAGCGCATCTTCCTTCAGTAAAAAATGTTGTCACGAACAATGATTTCAATAATGTCCTTGATACATTGTTAAATGCAGCCGGGCCAATGACTATTGTTCCTGGCGTGCTTCTCGATACCATTTCCCTTGCATTGAAAAGAAATAGGGATTTCAGCTGGATCAATGATCCCGTTTTTCGCTCGGAAGTAAAGGTGATCCTTGATACAATTAAAAATAATTTCAGACCTCATGCTGAATGCTGGGTACAAAATGGTTCAACTTCTGGCTGGCTCTCTTTTCCTCATGATGATCCAATGCTTCCCACAGCCGTTGGCACCTCATTTCCTGATGAGTTCCAACGGATATTAATCTTCTTTAAGTATTGGAATATTGTTAAGTATTTTAACTCCAACAATTATGTCCAGGACGTCCCATGGGATTCTACTCTTTACAATAAGAGTTCTCTATTTGTGCTGGCGACAGACTCCACCTCACTATATCTTGCACTAAAGAAATGCGCATCTGGTATAAATGATGCGCATGCCGAAGGACTTACCACGGACACTTATTTTGCTTTTCGTGGCTATTATTCTCCAGCCCTCATATTAAGGTATGCGCAAAATAAATATATAGTTGCCAAGTCTGGCATTCCACAGATACATAGGGGTGACGCCATAATTTCGGTAAATAGATTATCGACAACGGCATGGGAGGATAGTCTTCGTCCATATATTTCAACAGGTAACAATGCTGTTTTTCGGAGATATATGTGTCAGTATTTATTGTGTGGTGGTTTTTATGAAAGTATGGCTATTGTTTATTCGGATAGCTTGGGGGTTAATCACAGTATCTATCCTACCCGAGACAATTATACGGGCAATAGCTGGATGTCCAGCTATTATCCAAATGACACTTTAGCGAATGTCAAATGGAAGAGTTTCGGTTGCGGCGTTGGTTATGTAAATATGGGACAATTGCAATCGAGTGATGTAAATCCAATGTATACCGCATTCCAAAACTCGTCTGCCATCATTTTCGATCTTAGAAATTACCCGAATGGCACCGGGCCTTCTATTGCAAATTTGATGTACCCAGGCGTTGTTAATTTTAGTAAGGATATGTTACCTGATATTACTTATCCGGGGACATATTCTTGGTACGGCGATACTTATGGAAATAATTTCAACCCAAACCCTTATCATGGGAAAGTCATCATGCTTATAAACGAGGAGACTCAAAGTCAGGCTGAATACACTTGTATGATACTTGGAGCAATTAATAATTCGGTAAAGGTTGGCAATCAAACTGCCGGAGCTGATGGAAACATATCTTATTTCTATCTTAGTCCAGACCTGACAACTGGTTTCTCTACCATAGGCGTTTTCTATCCAAATGGTGATAGTACTCAGCGTATTGGTATCAAACCGGATTCGGTAGTGAATATTACTCAGATTGGCATTCGTGAAGGGATTGACGAATTGCTTAATAAAGCTTTAGAAATTGCGAATTGTCCTATGTCTGTTAAAGAGATAAAAAGCTCTTCACCGGAAATTATGATCTATCCCAACCCTTCGTCTACATTTCTAAATCTTGAGATTTTAGATTCTCAGCGAGGAGCATTAACGGTTGAAATCATGGATTTAAACGGAAAGTTAATTAAGACTCAAAAAACTGTGAACGAAAACGGAGCTATCAAAATGGCTTTAGATGTTTCAGGACTGTATTCCGGAATGTACTTGGTTAGAATTCTAACCCCAGGAGGGTCATATGTAAAGAAATTTATTGTTCAATAAACAAATTACGCCCTTTCTCTCCTAATTCAACTAAGTAACAAACTCCGATCCCATCTTGGTTCAACTGTACTTATGCCACTTATAAGTGCTAATCCTATTCCAGCCAGCCCTTCCAGAATTCCATATTCTTCGTCCCAATACCCCTCCTTTGTATCTGGATTTATCCGATAAGCTTTGAGATTATTAATAGAATCAAAAAAACTAAACGTTTTTTCAAACCAGTATTCAGATGAACTCTTAAGCTCGGTTTCTCCCGTATAGTGGAATAATCGATTGTAAATATGTGCTATTCCAGCACTTCCGTGACAAAGACCTGCATCTCTTACACCATTTTGATCTAAATTTCGCCTATGAGATGAATGAAGAGCAATATTCGTCCCCTCTTTTATCCAGGTATCATTATTAGCATTAAGACCTGCCTGTATAAAAGACATTGCAATACCAAGGTCTCCATAGCACCACCCTAATCTACTGTATTGATTATCTGTCTCATTAATAGCTGTTGGAAAACAGGAAAAATTAGTCTCATTCTTTTTGTCTAAAACCCATTCTATGCTTTTTTTAAGTAAATTATATGTGACTTTCGGGGCAACGCCTGCTTGAAGAATACGACTAAGTAAAATTATTATGCTTGGCATTCCATGTGATAAGCCAAGGTTATACCCGTCCATGCCTGTAATAGGGTCCGTCCACTTCCACGTAATTCCTTCAGGAAAAACGTGAGCAATTTCATTGAGTAAATTAATGCTCTCTTCCAATGCTTTTTTTGCATTGTCCTTATTAATACGATTAAGAAGATAAAGGCAAGCTCCTAATGAACCATGTAAGTAATCATAATCTTCGAAAGTGAGCCTTGATTTTGACCAAGCAATAATGAAATCCTCAACATCATCTGATATAATTTCATCTAGATTTAGTTTAACGGCGCCCATTTCTTCAAGATGTGAATAAGTCCAAAGAATCCCAGTTACTCCATTGCAAAATGTGAATGGCAAAGGTTTATTTGTAATGGAAGCTAAGGCAGAATTAATGGCGGATTGAGATCGGATTTGGTAAATGCCATTCTTGGAATAACGGTGATAATATTCCCAAAATATGCTAAAGCCTGCTTGGCCAACATGAAGGCTAGTATCTTGAAAAAGCATTTGCTTTTCCAACTCGTCTGCTACATAGCGGATAAGTTCAATAGCTTTACCTTTCCGCTTACCAGTAATTGTTGGGGTCCAACCAATAGGCATCATTTCTGGCGAAATGAATATACGTATTCAAACTGTCGGTTGGAATACTGTTTAAAGATATCCATAGCGTGAACTAATTTTCTACAAAGAAATACTAAGGGCATAATGGCACCCCATTAATATCCCCGGAAATAAGAGTTACTGTTGCACACCCATTAGTTTTTTGGCAAGGTGGATTACCAGACTGCTGAATAGTAACAGTAGCACATGCTGCAGA
>Ga0210389_10003011_pt1 | contig 13183 bp, 11 predicted proteins | sample IncBWH28OmetaG_FD_160127 | JGI IMG/M metagenome (GOLD analysis project Ga0210389, IMG submission 160127) | Forest soil microbial communities from Barre Woods Harvard Forest LTER site, Petersham, Massachusetts, United States - Inc-BW-H-28-O ...
GCTGATGACGCCGGTCCGCCGCCGTGGTGTATTCATTGAGCACGTGTGCGTTGTAGTAGTACCAGGCACCGCTCCCGACCGCCAACAGGGCGCACGCCGCCATGGCTGCGGATAGGCCGGGCAGGCGTGCCCGCGCCAAGCGGCTGCGCGCGCGCAGCGAGTCCTCGGCCCCGCGCCGGGCGTAAGCCATGGAGATGATGCCCAGAACCGCGAAGATCGCGAACCAATAAGTCGTCGCCCAGACGATGGAGGGCACGAAATGTCCATAGCCATTCATGTCGGAATAGGTGTATGGCGGCACATTGCCGGGAATCAGCAGCGAGTTTTCCCAACCCCAGCTCGACAGCACCGCTTGCAGGACGAAGACACCTATCACGATGCCGTGGCCAATGAATTTGTTCGACACCATGGTCTGCACGAACATGGCGAACATCGCGAAGCCCAGCATCTGCGGAAATGTGATGAAGAACAATTCTTTGACGTACTGCCACACTTCGAAATGGTAGTAGCCGTTGAGCGCCTGCATCAGCATGCCCACAGCCATCGTAATGATGAGCAGAATGCATTCCACGAAGGCAATGGCGGTCAGTTTCGACAGCCAATCGCTTGACTCGCCGATCGGCAAGGCATCGTGAATGCCGTCGAAACGCGTGTCCCGCTCGCGCCATATGAGCTCGGCGGCGTACAGCCCTGCAACGATCAAAAAGAACAACGTCGCCGAACCCTCGACCGCCTGGACCATCAGGTAAGTCACCGGCCAGACATCGACGCCGCCGAGCCGTCCTGCAAAATGACCATTGTTGACGGCAAATACGATCAGCAGGCCCACAATGGCCCAGAACGGAACTTCCTTGAGTATCAGGCGGATTCTTAGGGCCGAGAGCGCGAGATATTGACGAAGCGCCGTGCTCGCGCCAAACAGCTGGCGAACTCTGGGCAGCCGCACGGCGACGAACGAACGCTTTTTTCCCAGGTCCTCCCCCTCGTCCTGGCGTGCGCGCGCCGCGCGCTTTCCCTGTGAGCGGGCGGTCAGCGCCTCGACCGACATCGGAAACAGCACCCAGGCCGCAAGCACGGCCGCCACGCCGACACTGATCCACAGCAACCGGTTGAATAAAAATACGCCCGGTGAGTATCCGGAAAAGTCCCACGGGAACAGTCGGGTGTTCTTCTCGATCACGCTCCAATAGCGCGCAACGGCGTTGTTCAGCAGCAAGCCGACCGGATCGAGAATGCCGGACCAAAAATGCTCCAAGGAACGCGTCGCTGAAAATGCCGTAACCCCGACCAGGTAGGCCATGAACAGCGCAACGCCTTGCAGGTAGACGATGAATATCTTGCGCGTCAGTGCCGCCACGGCAAAAAACAGCGAGCCTGTGAAAAATATCTGAATCACGATGATGGAAAGGAACGGCTGGAGATACCAGTGCAGGTGATTCGGTCCGATCCGCGCGCGATCCGCCCATGGCGCGAAGGTTCCCAGGTAAGTACCGAGCAGCAATCCGCTGTATACCAGAACCGTGGTGACGAATGACCCTGCCCAGCGCCCACCGAGGTAGGCAAATTTGGAAACCGGCTTGGTGAAGAGAATCTGATAGGTATCCCGCTGGAAATCCCGCAGGATCGAGGTGCCGAAAATGGCGGCGATGATAATCAGGCCGAACAAGCACGCCACTTGATCGTTCAGGGTGATCGCATAGGGACCGTTCAGCAGCACCTTGCCGTTGCCGTTTGCCACCGGCCCAAAGTTCTCCGCAGCCACGCATAGGAATGAGAATGCCAGCCACAGCAGAAAGTAAATGTACGTCGAGGGACTCTTCGCCCGAAAGCGCAGCTCAAACGTGAAGAACTCCCAAAACATGCTCATGGCGATTCCCCGCGACGCCGGTTTAGTGTTTTGCGTGGCGCGACAAATTCAAAAAGTAAACATCTTCGAGGCCCGATGCGACGGCGCGAAATTCCGGCCCGGGAGACGACGCGGAAAACACCCGGATTTCATGCTGGCCGCCGGCCAAGTGCGTGCTGACGATGTTCACCTGCCCTTCCAACACACGCAATTCCTCATCGGTTGCCACCACCCGTGACCAGATCTGCCCGTCGAGGGCCGCCAGCGCCTCAGTGGGCGATCCTTCCAGCAGCACCTGTCCCGAAGCGATAATGGCCATGCGCGGGCAGAGCTCGCGGACATCGTCGACAATATGCGTCGAGAGAATGACCGTGACGTCCCGTCCGATCGAGGACAATAGGTTGAGAAAGCGATTGCGCTCGGCCGGATCCAGGCCGGCAGTCGGTTCGTCCACGATGATCAGCCTTGGGTTTGCGATCAGTGCTTGCGCAATCCCAAAGCGCTGCTTCATGCCGCCCGAATAAGTCGAGAGCGCCTTTTTTCGTACGTCCCAAAGGTTGGTCTGCTGCAGCAGGGCTTCGACCATGTCCTTGCGCTCGCCGCTGTGGAGCACACCTTTCAAGACCGCCAAATGCTGCAGCATGTCGGTCGCCGACATCTTCGGATACACACCAAATTCTTGCGGCAAGTAGCCGAGAATTTTCCGCACCTCATTCTTCTGAGTGAGCACATTCAGCCCGTCCAGATCGATGCTGCCGGAGTCAGGATCCTGCAGGGTTGCAATGGTGCGCATGAGCGAGCTCTTGCCGGCCCCGTTTGGGCCGAGCAGGCCGAACATGTTGTTGCCCACGGAGAGCGACAGGTTTTTCAGCGCGCATACGCCGTTCGGATATGTTTTCGACAGTCCGCTGATGGTCAGCGCCATGGGTATATTCCTATTTGAGTCAGCCGGAAGACGCAGGGCCGCTGAACAGTCCGGCAATGGTATTGACCGCATGATCCGCTTCAGCGCGGTCGGGCAAAGCCGTGTCATCATTGAAACCGTAGTAGTCATCCTCGCCTACCACTTGAAAAACCAATCCGTCGCGCCGCGGCAGGAAGGAGACGCCTTTGTAGAAAAGTCCATAATTGACTTCGGGCTGCGGAATCGCCCGCGCCAATTGCCCGCGCACCGGGGTGAGCGATTGATCGCCGAACAAGGCGCGCGCGCCGTAACCGGTTGCGTTGATCAGGGTCTTTTCGCGCAGTCTGCCGAAATCATCGGGCGTGTGAAATTCGGCAATCTCGATCTTGCCGCCGTTGGCGCCAAAATCGCCGAGCAGCAGGCGCTGGTATGAGGCCAAATTGAACATCATCAGTGAGCTGCGCCGCAGGTAACGGGATCCAAGAGAATGACTGCCGGGCGCGAAGTCCGCGCCTCGGGTCAATAGGTCCGGCACCAGTTCGCGTTGCAGATCCGCGAATCGCGGTCGACCATCCGCGACGCCGCGGCGGCGCAGCGCTGCCGGCTCATCGGATACAAAGTAGTTATCAATGTATTCGACCGGCGTGCCGCTCAAGCCCAGAAAATTCTGATAAGTCTGGTAAGAGCTCCTGGCCATCTGCTCCCAGAGCTGTTTGAACGCCGGCGTCGCGTTTTCTTCGAGACAGATCCTCGAATCAGGCGTCCAAAGTCCGCTGGCCAATGAGGATCTGACGTTCGGCGGCAAATCCTTGGCATAAATGGTGACTCTGGCGCCCGCCCGCTGCAGCAGCAACGCCGAGGTCAGTCCCAGTGCCCCACAACCGATGACGGCAATGTCGCGTTCGCCGCTCGCCATCGCCTTTCGGACCGCAACCCCGCTCGAGCCCCAGGACAACGACCAGCCGCTGCCTCCGTGTCCATAATTGTGGACGACGAGCTTTGAGCCGATCTGTTCGGTGTCGAGACGCGGGCCAGCCGCACGAAACGGCCGGGTGCAGACCGTGATGCGCGTTATCCGATCAGTGCCGGCACGCACTGGGACGAATTGCAGCGCAGGTGCCTGCGGGGCTCGCTTGTCGCTGAAGGGGGTCGCGCAGCCTTGCAGTCCGCCGAGCAATAGCGCGGCGCCGGTTCCGGTCAACAACTGACGCCGCCGCATTGATCCTTGCATCCCTTTTCCCCGAAAAATCGTGATGGCTGCCGATTGTAAACAGGAATACACGGCTCAGCGCCAAAATTGCGAAGATTGCAGGCACGGTGCGTGCTAATTTCGGCATGACGCGTCCTAATCTCGCTCCCCCGCAACACTTTCGGAGAAGACGGTGAACACAATAAGAGTCATAACAGGCGTAGTACCCATTGTCCTGATTGCGATGCTGACCGGCAGTGCCGACGCGGCCTCGCCCCGCAACGAAAAGGTGTACCAGGCGGCGGAAGCCAACCGCGCCGGCGCTTTGCAGCTGTTGAAGGAGATAGTCGATATCGATTCCGGAACCGGCGATGTGGAGGGAGGCGCGAAGGTCGAGGCGGTGCTGCGAGAACGGTTGCTGCAGTTGGGCGCCGAGGTGAGGACCGAACCTGCCGAAGCGCCGGGATTGCCTGGCAACATGGTTGCCGTCTTGCATGGCACGGGCAAGGGCAGGATTCTCATCATCGCTCACGTCGACACGGTCTTCGGCCCGGGCACTGTCGCGGCGCGGCCATTCAGCATGGACCAGCAGCGCGCGCACGGTCCCGGCGTGGGCGACGAAAAAGCGGGCGTGGTGAATGCGTTTACCGCGCTGAAGATCCTGCACGAGCTGGGATTCAAGAATTTCGCAACGATTACTTTCCTGCTGGACGACAGTGAAGAGCGCGGCTCGCCCGGCTCGACCCAATTGATCAAGCGCCTGGCGCGCGAACACGACGTGGAATTCAACATGGAACCGGGCGACCCGCCCGATGCACTGACGGTTTGGCGCAAGGGCTCGGCCAGCATCCGCATTCAAGTCAAAGGCCGCGCGGCGCACGCGGGCATGGCACCGCAGGACGGGCGCAATGCCGCCGTCGAACTCATGCATCAGCTGAACGGCCTGCAAGGGGCCTTTCCGACCTTTGGCAGCGGTATCACGGTCAATCTCACCGTTTTGCGAGCCGGGGAACGCGCCAACATCATTCCGGACCAGGCTGAAGCGACGATCAACGTTCGCTACCGTAAGCCGGAAGAGTTCGACGCGATTCTTGCCAAAGTCGAGGCGGGAACGCATAGCACCCAGGTTCCGGACACGACTGTGACCCTTGCGCACGACCCCGCCTTCCCGCCTTTGACCGAAAATGCGCAGATCGACGCGCTGGCCGCCCGCGCGCGCGCCATCTACGCTGAAATCGGCAAGACGATTGAGTTATCCGGCAACGGTGGAGCATCGGAGTCCGCACTCGCCATGTCGGAAGGCACGCCGGCGCTCGACGGCTTGGGGTTCGTCGGCGGCGATTTCCATACCGACCATGAATGGATCGACCTCAACAGCGTCGTCCCGCGGTTGTATCTGTTCACCCGCCTTCTCATGGAGACCGGCGCCAAACCGCACTAAGGAGTAAACCATGGCCCAGCGATCCGTTTGGCGCGGCGCTATTTCATTCGGCTTGATCTATGTCCCAATCGAAATGTATTCGGCATCCAAAGAGCATGCGCTGAATCTACATTTTCTCGACAGCCGGGACTTTTCGCCGGTGGGTTACGAACGCATCAACAAGAGCACCGGCAAAAGCGTCGATTGGCAGCACATCGTCAAAGGGTATGAATTCCAGAAGGGACAGTACGTGGCCCTCTCCGATGCGGATTTCAAGCACGCAAATGTGAAGGCGTCGGAAACGATCGATATTTCAAGCTTTACCGAGGCCGCCGATATTTCGCCGCTCTACTACCAGACTCCGTACTACTTGCTGCCGGGCAAGGGCGGCGAGAAAGTCTACGCTTTGCTCGCCGCGGCCCTGCAATCGAGCCGCAAAGTTGCCGTCGCCACTTTCGTCATGCGCGGCCGCCAACATCTGTGCGTGATTGCGCCAAGGGCCGGCGCCTTGACGCTGATAACCTTGAGATTCGCGGATGAAATCCTGCCGGCTGTCAAGCCTGCGACCGTGACCGCAAAAGCGGCCAAGCCGAAGGAAGCGGAAGTCGCGATGGCGCGCAAACTGGTCGAGGAAATGAGCGCTGCATGGGATCCTCAGGCGTTTCACGATACCTATCGTGAAGACCTGATGCGGCGCATTCGCGCGAAAATTAAAAACAATGAGACGCATGTGCTCGGCACTGAGCCCAAGAAGGCGCCGCGGCCGAAGGCCGAGGTGATCGATTTGATGGATGCACTTAAAAGCAGCCTCAAGCTGCGCGGCAAACTGCCGAGGCGGGCTGCGCCGAAAACCGCGCGCGAGCGAAAACGCGCCTGATCGCGCAGCGAACGCTTCTGCAATCGGTCCGACAGACGCTGTCGGGCATTCGCCTACACATAGAAGCGCCTAAGGCTGCTGCAACGCGCATCGCCGTCTCGTTCTAATCGGCTGATTGAACTTTACACGGAGGCTGCCCATGGGATTCGACCTCGACCGATCGGAAGCGGGTGATTCAATACCGGCGCCGCCTGACGAGTCGGTATTTGGCCGGGCGCTGTCCCGAAATCTCCTTGCCGAGAGATTCGCCATCGATGCGTACCGCAAGATCGCCGAGCGCGGAGAGCACTATGACCAAGCCACACTGCGCCTGGTGAAGGTCGCCCTGGCGGTCGAGGAAGAGCATGCAGAGATTTTGTCGACGATTATCGAGAATCTGCGCAATTTGAACGGCGCTTTGGCCGGTTAAGCGTTAAGCGGGAGAATAATCCAGGGTGTAAAATCGAGATATACCATCGGCGGATTCTGACAAGAGGCGTAGCCGGCTGGCGACATCGGCCTTACGCGCTCGTCGGCTACAGTTTATGCATGGAATCCGGGGCGATAAATACCGCAGAGCTCTTACAAGTCGCTCTGGAATCGGCCGGGCTGGGCAGTTGGGAGCTTTATCTCTCGACCGGAGCGGTGCATCGCACTGCGCGACATGACCAGATCTTCGGATTTTCCGAAATCCAGCCGTTCTGGGATCTCGACATGACCCTCGAACACATTGTGGAAGAGGACCGGGCAGCCGTGCGACAGGCCTTCTCCCAGGCGGAGCTCACCGGAGATATCGACGTGGAGGCGCGCACTCGCCGCGGCGCCGGCAGCGAAACCCGGTGGGTGCACCTGAGCGGGCGAACCTTTTATGTGCTGGGCAGGCCCACGCGCATCGTAGGCGTCATTGCCGACGCGACCCATCGGCGCGCAGTGGAAGATCGTTTGCGCCAGGCGCAGAAGATCGAAGCGCTTGGTCAGCTCACAGGCGGTGTCGCGCACGATTTTAACAACCTACTGCAAGTACTTTCCGCCGGCCTGCAGGTGGTCGGTCGTCAAACCGACCCGGCGCGGCGCGAACAGATATTCAAGTCCATGCGGCAGGCCGTCGACCGCGGCGCCAGTCTGTGCCGCCAGCTGCTGGCGTTTTCCAGGCGTCAGGCACTGAAGCCCGAAGCCGTGAATCTCGAACGCCTGGCCTGCGACATGCGGGAATTGCTGAATCGCAGCCTGCGCGGCGACATTCAAATCAAGACCTCATTTGCGGAGCTCTTGTGGTGCGTGGAGGTTGATCCGGGCGAGCTCGAGCTGGTCATTCTCAATTTGGCCTTGAACTCGCGCGATGCCATGCCGAGCGGCGGCACGATTGAAATCAGCGCGAAAAACATGCCGGCGCTGACCGATCATGACCTCGCCGGCGATTTTGTGCGCCTCGATATCGCAGATTCCGGCGTCGGCATGACTCCCGATATCCTCGTTCACGCATTCGAACCTTTCTTTACGACCAAGGAAGTCGGCAGCGGCTCGGGACTCGGGCTCGCTCAAGCGCATGGATTTGCGAAGGCATCCGGCGGGACGGTGAGGATCGCAAGCACGCCCGGTCGAGGCACCCTGGTGAGCTTGTTCCTGCCGCGAACGCTGAAGACCCCGGCGTATGCTCCGGAATTGATGCCACGAGCCGCCAACGACGTCGCGGTCGATGCTGCGCAAGTTCTGGTGGTCGAGGACGATGACGAGGTGGCGGCTTTAACCGTCGAAATGATCCATCAACTCGGATACGACACGACCCGCGTGGCCAGCGCCGAGGCCGCGCTCGGCGCCCTCGCCGATCGCCGCGCGGTCGACATAGTTTTCTCCGACGTGATGATGCCGGGACGTATGAACGGCGTTGAGCTGGCGCAGGAAATCCGCCGGCGGCGGCCCAATCTGCCGGTGCTATTGACCAGCGGCTACGCGGAGGCGGCGCGCCGCAAGGCAGGAGCCCAACAAATTAAAATTATCCCCAAGCCCTATAGGATCGATGAATTACGCGACGCCTTGGCGGCCGTGAGGCAAGATACTCGGAATTCCATCCGAGAACATTAAATGTCGTCGGTTATCGTTTGTCCGTCGTGTGACTTGGCACACCGGGTCGCCGTGGCCCCTGCATCCAAGGGCACCCGATGCGCCCGCTGCCGCGCACCGCTGCAGCGCCCTGAGAACGGCAACATCGACACGGCGATTGCGCTTGCCCTGTGCGCGCTGGTGCTGTTTTTCCTCAGCAATGCCTATCCCCTGGTCACGATCCAGGTAAACGGGACAACGCGCGCCACGACGCTCCTCGGAGCAGCCTTGGGAATCTACTCCCAAGGCCACGCCGGCCTCGCCGCGCTCGTCTTCATCACCACCGTGCTCGGACCGTTTTTGCAGATTGCCATCCTCCTGTATCTGCTGCTGCCCCTGCGCCGCGCCCGTGAGGCGCCGGGGCAGAATACGATATTTCGGCTGCTGGCCCAGGTGCGCCCGTGGACCTTTGTCGAAGTATTCATGCTGGGCGTATTGGTGGCATTGGTCAGGCTCTCAGCGTATGCACTCGTCATCCCCGGAGTCGCGCTGTGGTCATGTGGATTGCTCATGCTCACGCTCGCGGCCTTGACCAGCCGCACGACGCCCGGACAGTTCTGGCGTTGGGTCGAGGGGAGCCGCACGTGAAGGCGATGCCGACCGGACGCAGCTTGGGTCTGTTGGTGTGCTTGCAGTGCCGCGCCACGGTGCGTGCACTGCAAGTAGCCTATCCGCGCTGTCCGCGCTGCTACGCGCATCTCTATCAACGCAAGCCTCACAGTCTGGCGTTGACGGCTGCACTGCTCATTTGCGCCGCGATTCTATACATACCGGCCAACCTGCTGCCGGTGATGTATACCCGCACGATTTTCGACGACGAGCAAGATACGATCATGAGCGGCGTCTTGGTATTGTTGCAATCATCGTGGCCCATCGCCGTTCTGGTGTTCATTGCCAGCATCGTCGTGCCGCTCTTGAAGATTCTCTCTCTTGGCGTGGTAGTCTTTTCGGTCTGGCGCCGCTCGGCGCGCTACCGGACGCAAAGAAGCGAATTGTTCCGCATGGTCGAATTCATAGGACGCTGGTCGATGCTCGATGTCTACGCCATCTCGATGCTGGTCGCGCTGGTGCAAATCAGATCTCTTGCCTTCGTCTCGGTCGGCTGGGGCGCGTTGGCCTTCGCCGCCGTCGTGGTCCTGACCACGTTCGCGGCGCGCACCTTCGATGAACGATTGCTTTGGGAGACGCCGCCGTGAGCGAAGGACCGCACGCGAATCTGGATGAACTGCCTGAAGCGGTGCCGGCGCGATCCGCCTGGGGGCGCCTGCCGCTGGTGTGGATCCTGCCGGCGGTGGTCGTTCTGGTCGGCGCTTTCGTCGTGGTTCGGGAAAAAATTGCGCAGGGCACCTCGATCGAAATTCGCTTTGAAAATGCCGAAGGATTGGAGACGAACAAGACCAAGGTACGCTACAAGGATGTCGACATCGGCGAGGTTCGGGAAATTCGAGTCGGCGATGATCGCAAGGAAGTGATCGTGACGGCGGATATCCATCGCAATGCCAAGGCCTACCTTGTGGAAGATACCCGCTTCTGGGTGGTACGGCCCCGAGTGTCCGGTGCGGGCGTATCGGGGCTGGCCACGCTGGTATCGGGCGCCTACATCAGCGTCGATGTGGGGCACTCGTCGGCAAAACGCGATCACTTCGTCGGTCTTGAAGTCCCGCCCATCGTGACGGCGGACGTGCCGGGACGCGAATTCGTTCTGCACGCGGATGACCTGGGGTCGTTGGACATCGGTTCTTCGGTGTTCTATCGCCACATCACCGCCGGCCAGGTCGTGGGCTACAACTTGGACCCGGGAGGCACGGGCGTCACCATCAAGGTGTTCATCAATGCACCTTTCGATGTTTACGTCACCGGCGACACGCGATTTTGGCAGGCGAGCGGCATCGACATGTCGGTGAATGCAGATGGAGTCAAATTGCGCACCGAATCGATCGCATCGATTCTTGAAGGCGGCATAGCATTTGGAACGCCGTCGGGCGCGCAGACGGCGCGGGTCGCGGCGGACACCGCATTCACGCTCTTCAACGACCAGGACCGCGCGATGCGGCCCGCCGAAACCGAAATTCGCACCTTCGTCATGTATTTCGGCGGCACACTGCGCGGCCTGTCCGCCGGCGCGCCGGTGGATCTGCAAGGCATCACGGTGGGCGAAGTAAGGAGCCTCGACGTGGAGTACGATGAGCGCGCGAAGCAACTCGCATTTCCGGTGGTGGTGGAACTGTACCCGCAAAGGCTGCGCGGCCGGGCACAGCGCGCCGCGGCCGACGCTGCTGCACCTCAGCCGCCTGGAATCGACAGCCGCACGCTGATCGACAGCCTGGTGGCGCACGGGCTGCGTGCGGAATTGAAGACCGGCAATCTGCTGACCGGACAGAAGTTCGTCTCGTTGGAAATGCACCGCGATGTTTCCAAGGAAAAAGTCGTCTGGAATGAGCAGCCGGCGATTTTTCCGACCATCTCCGGCAGTCTCGACGACATTCAGGACTCCGTGGGCGTGATTGCCAAAAAACTCAGCAAAGTGCCCTTCGATCAGCTATCGGCACGCCTGCTGAGCGCCATGAACTCGCTCGATCAGACGCTCAAGAGCGCAGATCAGCTCGTGCAAAACGTTGACAGCAAGCTTGCGCCGCAGATGCAGACGACATTGGCAGAAGCACAGGCGGCTCTGAAGAACGCCAAGGAATTGCTGGGCCAGGATGCACCGCTGGAGAATGACCTGGGTTCGACGCTGCTGCAGGTATCGCGTGCCGCGAAATCGATCAGCGCCTTGGTCGACTATCTCGAACGCCACCCCGAGTCCTTGCTACGCGGCAAACCGCCAGGTCCACCATGAAATCGCTCGAGGCAACGCTCTGCGTACTTCTGCTTGCCGGTTGCGTGACGCGGCAGCCGGATCATTTTTATGTTCTCAGTCCCCTGCCCGAGGCAATTGCAACGTCTCGATCGCAGTTTGACCGGCAAGTCACGTTGCGCGTCACCATACCTTCGATGGTCGACCGCGCCGAGATGGTCATCGCCGCCCATGGCAGCGTGTCAGTGATGGATCACGAGCGCTGGGCCGCGCCTCTCGCTGATATGGTCAACGCCGCACTGAGTCAGGACATCGAACGACGCCGCAGCGATGTGGTGGTGTTGCCGAAGAGCGCCGACAAAGCCGGGATACCGCTCTTCAGGATTGCGGTCGAAATAGACCAGGTGACCGCGCGCCTATCGGATCACTTGAGCATCGAGACTCACTGGCGCGTAACCGACGTCCGCACCGGGAAGGAAACGCTTGGCCGCGATACGTTTGTCAGCCCGCAGCAGCCGCAGAGCTACGCGGACATCGCCGCGGCCTTCAGCGCCTGCATCGCCCTATTGGCCGATCGGTTGGCCGCGGAAATTACCAGCGGATGACGCTTGGGCGCAGATCACTTTTAAGTGCCCATGAGCAAAAGGACAGAGCGCTTCGCCCAACGAAAAGCGGGCACTTCGCTCAAGTGCCCGCGTGTTGCAAACAATTCAGTCTAAAAGTTTTGGACGACTACGGTTCGATTGCAATATCGTTGTGAACCGAGTTGACGCCTTCCGTGTTCTTGGCAATCATCGCCGCCAAGTCACTCGCGTCCCGGGTAGGCGCCCGCCCGCTCAGCCACACCACGCCGTCCGCATCGGTATCAACCTTGATCCGGGTCAATGTCGACAAATGCTTCGCCGCCAACTTCGCCTTCACCTTGGTGGTGATGGCTGAATCCTTGATGAAATGATGCGATTGGGTATCCGTCGTGGGCTCATCGGCCATCGCAAGCGGTGCACATGCCACGCCGAGCGCGATCATGCCGCATAAAATAACGTGCTTCTTCATCGTTCCTCCTGGTTTTATGTAGCCTGTCGGCTTTGATAGTTTTCGAGTCTCATGGTGCGCGATGCGTTGCGGCATATCTGTAGGTGGCAAATGGGACCGCGTGACGGTCATATCCCACAAGTTCGCCGCGGCGCGGCTCATGCTTTGGGCCGCGACGCAGTTGCTGCCTTGGCGGCAGGCCGCTCGCCGCGCGCGCTGGCGCGTTTGGCAACTTTCTCAGGCATGGAAAGCAATCTCGCGGTATTGACCAGCGACATGTGCGTGAGGGCCTGAGGAAAGTTTCCGAGCATGCGCTTCGTGCGCGGTTCATATTCCTCGGCAAACAGCCCGACGTCGTTGCCGAGCGCGAGCAGGCGCTCAAAAAGCGCTTCGGCCTCGCTGCGCCGCCCGGTGAGCACATAGCTATCCGCCAGCCAGAAAGAGCACGCCAAGAATGTTCCCTCGCCGGCCGGCAGGGCATCGACGAGGGTGGCGGTCGAATAACGCAGCACAAACCCATCGATCAACAAATGCTTCTCAACGGCCGCAATCGTCCCGAGCACTCGCGGGTCATCTGCCGGGAGGAATCCCACTTGAGGGATTAACAGCAGGCTTGCGTCGAGAAATTTCGATCCGTACGACTGCACGAAGGTGTTGCCGGCACGATTGAATCCTTTCTCACAAACTTGCGCGTGAATGCGCGCGCGCACCCGGCGCCAACGATTCACCGGGCCCTCAAGTTTTTCTTTTTCCGCATCCTTGATGGCGCGGTCGAATGCCACCCAGGCCATGACTTTGGAATGCGTGAAATGTCGGCGCGGACCGCGGACTTCCCAAATTCCATCGTCAGGCTCTTCCCAATGAGACTCGAGGAACTCGAGCAGCGCCAACTGCACTTTCCAGGCCTCAGGGTGAGGCTCCAAGTCCGCGCTACGCGCCAGATGCAAGGAATCCATCACTTCGCCGTACACATCGAGCTGAAGCTGGGTTGACGCCGCGTTGCCGACGCGCACGGGCTTCGATTTTTTATGGCCCGGCA
>Ga0210389_10003012_pt1 | contig 13181 bp, 11 predicted proteins | sample IncBWH28OmetaG_FD_160127 | JGI IMG/M metagenome (GOLD analysis project Ga0210389, IMG submission 160127) | Forest soil microbial communities from Barre Woods Harvard Forest LTER site, Petersham, Massachusetts, United States - Inc-BW-H-28-O ...
TGCAAGCTTGGTCAACTCGTCGCGCGACAACCCGTGCAAGTCACGCGGACCCCGGATCCGGGCAAGGACCTCGGCTGAACCCGACGCTTCACCCGTATCACCACGGTCCAGATACCTACTCGACATTCGATCACCGCCTCGACTCGGTCGTCAGCCACGGCGTTGTTTGCTATTGACTGTCGGTACCCAGTTGCCGTGGAGTCCGGCGGGCACTCGATGTGGCAGCTTGATGCTCGCGACATCCTGCAGAGTGTGCGCGTTGAGAATCGCGAGCTCGCTGCGGTCGGTGCGACCGTCATACACATAACCCATCAGCACGCCGTCGTCCTCAGCCGCGTCGGGGGATGAGGGATGAAAGACGAACTCGCCCACCGCTCTTTGGGCGCCGCAGCAGCGTGAGTGCGTGCTGACACGGAGGAAGTCGTGCTTGAGCAGGGTGTCGCCGAAGACGGCTCCGCCGACGGGCGCATAGCCGTACCCATACCGCTTGCCGACAAGGCGCTCGTCCACGCGCGGAAACTCCTGCCCGCGATCGTCGAAGCGCGATTCGCGCAGCTTCCCGTCGGCGAGATCGACGGCCCAGCGGTCAAATGTGGCAGGGCCCTCGTTCGGACCTGTGCGGTCGCGGTCGAACATCTTCGGGTGCCGCACGACGTCAACCACAATGGTGTCGCCGTCGTCGTAGGCGTTCATCGGGTGGAAGACATAGCACGGTTCCGGAGGCCAGCATTCGAGCAACTCTCGCGTGGGCGAGTTCGCTGATCGCGCGCTCCCGCTCGAACTCTGCTCGGCGTTGCTGAACCCACTTTCTAAAGTGCTCACTCATCAACGGCTTCGCGTCGAAGTCAGGCAGCTCCACCGGCGCGACGTGATCAATGGTCATGGCAGCACCCTCACATCGATTTGGGAAATGTCCGCAATGGAAATCGTCGCTCGCATGCGGTGCGACGAGCCCAGTAGTGCACCACTGCAATCTCGCCCGGCCTCGGCGCGGTAGTACTTAGTCGCGATCTTGAAGTTGAAGTAGGACGCCGAAACCGTATGAACAGATACTGGATGGCTTGGCCACAATTGAGTCCGGCTCGCGTGAAGCTTCTCGCCGATCCCGGGCACTCGCCGACCAATTCGACAGCGACCCACCCGCTGCCCTGGCGGATCGTCCGCGGGCATTGCCCGTCGTAGAGGGCGAGCCGCTCGAGGCCAAGATCGTCGGCTACCAATCGCAGGAGGCACATCCTGACGCATGATCACGCCCTATCGCTGACATCGTCGACGCATTTGCCGAATAGGCTCGGGTCCGTAGGTTGCAACCAACGCGCGCAGAGTTTCAGGAACGACGACTCGGAGACGAAAAGTCGAAAGGTACAGAGAACTAACCCTTTGACCGTCTGCCGTAGCGGCCGTGCGGCGGGTTCAGTAGCGGAGAGGCCCACACGCGGGACTAACTGCAGTACCCGACCACTGACGCACGAGCGCAGGGCCGCTCCTAACCTGCACTCAACAGCGAACCACTGGCACGGTGTGTCCCTACATATGGCGGAGGTCGAACAATGCCGCGACTTCGGCAGAGCAAGACCAGGTGTCAAGACCAGGTATACAGTCGCAGCCAACTCATCGCTGACCGTTGGCACGGCCTGGCTGGCTGCCGGGACGGGACTGTGGGGCACCGACTGCGGGGAGATTTTCATTTCATTTGTTGGCGGGTACGGGATTTCACAAAGGTGGTACCTGTTTTACGCGAATTATCCCAGGCACCCGAATTGACCCGGCCGGACATGCGAATTGGCCCCCGCCGCCCAAAACTTGGCGCCGCAAGTTTTCATTTCATACGCTGGCTTGCCGCCCGATCGATGGCGCGCATAGGCTTTCACGGGCTTGGCTCGGACTTCGCCAATCAGCGAATCCAATCGATCCGGGAGAAATTGAACCGCGGCGCGACGGTCTACCTCGCGGGCCTTGCGGCACCCGGAACCCACAACACCGGCGTCGCGCTCGTTGAGGTGACGCAGGCGAACGGTCCGCGCATCATCGTCAACAATGAAGAAGAACGCTTTTCGGGAAACAAACACACCACCGAATATCCGCGCCAATCGCTCGACGCGATGGTTGCCACGCTGCGCAGCATGGGGCGCGACGTCGGCGACATCGCCGCTTTCGTCACAACCTGGGATTATCCGACGCTTTTCGCCACGCTGACACGTTCGGTCTTCGAAGAAGCGCCGGCCAGCCTCAGATTGCTCGGTGTTCCCAGTTTTGCCGGCATGCACCGGCGCCGCCTGCGCCAGATGTGGCGCACACCGAGAATTCTCGGCAGGCAATTGGGATTGGAAAAACCGGTGCCGCTGATCTGCATGCCGCACCATGACAATCACGCCTGGTTTTCGTTCGCGGCCTCGCCCTTCGCCGACGATAAGGAGCCGGTCGCGATCGCGGTACTCGACGGCACCGGCGACCGGGGATCGGTCTCGCTGTATGTCGCCGAGCACGGCGCGATGCGCCAATTGTATTGCAATGACAGCATGTTCGACTCACTCGGCGCCTTTTACAGCGCGATCTCCTCGACCCAGGGCGGCTGGACCATCCTTTCTAGCGAGGGACGCTACATGGGCGCCGCGGCATGGGGAGATATGGACCGCGCGAGCAACCCGTATTATCGGGGACTGAAAGACGTCCTCCACTTCGGCGACGGCGGCGAGATCAAGCTCAACCGCACCATGGCCAACTGGTATTGCCAACCCTTTGACAATCCCTACAAAGCCCCGCTCATCAAGATCCTCGGCGAACCGCTGACGACCGAACAGCTATGGAACCCCGACGCGATGCTGCGCGTCGAGGATATCAACCATCGGCCCGACACCAAGGACCGCCTCAACAAGGCGGCGGCGACACAACTGGTGTTCGAAGACGCCTTGATCCATGTCGTCGATCATGTGCTGCGCGCGACCGGCGCTCACAGGGTGGTGCTGACCGGCGGCGTGGCGCTCAACGCCGTCGGCAACATGCGGCTGCTCGAACATTTCGACGAGGCGTGGTTCGCGAAGGCGCAGCAGCGCAAGGCCCGCTTGCATCTCTGGGTGCCGCCGACTCCGGGCGACGCCGGCGTCACAATTGGCGCCGCTTGGCTGTTCGCGCATATCGCCGGTGCGCCGCGCGGCGCTGCGATGACGCATGCATTTTACTGCGGCACCGCGCCGTCATTTGACGACATCGCGGCGGCGCTCAAGGCTGACGATGTTGCCTCGAGCCGGATCGGCGACACCTCGACGCCGGAGGGCCGCAATGCCGTCGCCGATCTGATGGCATACATGGTGGCGCAGAACGCTGTCATCGCGCTGTATCAAGGGCCGGCCGAGACCGGACCGCGCGCTCTCGGCCATCGCTCGATTTTCGCTAACCCCTGCGATCCCGAGGCGCGTGAGCGGCTCAACGAACGCGTCAAATACCGCGAGGCGGTCCGGCCGCTGGCGCCGATGGCGACGCTAGAAGCGGCGCATGAATATTTCGAGCTGCATCCGGGCGCATCCGACGCCGATTACAGCGCCTATAACTACATGGTTTTCACGGCGCACGCGAAGCCGCGCGCCCGCGACAAAATTCCGGCGGTGATTCACGCTGATGGCACCGGTCGGATCCAGATTGTGCGCGATGAAGACGATCCCCTCACCTACGCTTATCTGAAGGCGCTCGGCCGTCGCATCGACGTGGAAATGTCCGTCAATACTTCCTTCAATATCGCCGGCCCAATCGCGCAGACCCCGGCCCAGGCAATCGACACGCTGCGCCGCTCCAAGGGCCTCGACGTGGTGCTGCTGGTGTCCAACGATGGCGTCGTGCACGCGGCATGGCACGCCGGCGAGCGCGACAGCGGGCGGTTTACGGGGTGGCTGTCGGCGTGGAAAAAACAGCGGGAATGCGTTTGTACGCCCGCCGTCGATCAACGGTAACGTGCTGCCGATCACGACCGCACCGACGATTCTCGCGGCGAAATGCTTTCGCCGGCACTACCTAGATGCGGTCTTTTGCTCCCGCTTGCTGCTATCGGTAGAGACCCGCATGGCCCGCGGCCGCCGTGAAAGGGTGAGAATCGGTGCGTGGTTTGCCCGGATAAATCGGGCGCAAAATGACCGAGATTGCCCGAGCCGACAAGACAGGCGTGTCCGCACGGTTCGGCTGCGCCCTCACCGCGAAGCGGCGTAGATCGCGTCGAGCACGTCGGCATACTTGTCGTTGATCAACTGGCGTGGCAACGTGAGCCACGCTGTGTATCCACCTGCTCATGAGCGGCTGCTCGCGATCAGGTGCACTCCGTTCTTGGGCCGCAGCGTCAGCGTCGCCTCGAGTTCGACGGGATGATCAGGCGCAAGGTCAAACATGAAGCGCTGACTCATGATTGCCGCGATCAGAGCCATCTCCATCGACGCGAAGCTCTGACCGATGCAGCTGCGACGACCGCCGCCGAACGGCAGATATGCAGAGCGGGGGCGGTCCTTGGCGCCCTTCAAGAACCTGCCCGGATCGAAGGTTTCCGGGTCGGGCCACCAGCGCGGGTCGTGGTGAATGTGGTTGACCTGGATGAACACCGTGGAGCCACGCCGAATGCGATATCCGCCGATGACGTCGTCCTCGATGGCGCGCCGCCCGATGATCCAGACCGAGGAGAAGTAGCGCTGAGATTCCTGCAGGCACGCGGTGGTCCACGGCAACCTACCCAGGTCGTCGGCCCCCGGGCGGCGCGTGCCCAGCACGTCGTCCACTTCGGCGAGCATCCGGTCACGGGCCCCGGTGTGCAGCGCCATCAGATACCAGAACCAGGACATGGCACTCGCGGTGGTTTCATGACCGACGAGCATGAATGTCAGGGCCTCGTCGCGGATCCGCCGGCGTGGCCACGTTCCGCCGTCAGCCCGCAGCAACACGTTGAGCAGGTCAGCGGAGTCGGTCGGGTGCACCAGTCGCTCATCGATCAGCGCGTTGACCGCGCGGTGGAGCGTCAACCCGATGTTGTGCATGTCGCGCAACGGTGGCGGCAGGCGGACGCCCGAGAACGCCAACCAGTGCAGCGTGTCATAGACCGGACGCGGCATGAGACCCCACAGCCCGAGTCGCTCCAGCCGCTCCGCATGCCGCAGCCCCCGTGTCGCCAGGTCGTCCATGATCTGGACCAACGGACCGAAGTCCTGGCTGAACAGGGAATTGGCGACCACCCGCAAGGTTGCCTCGACCATCGTCTGGTGCATGTCGAACCGGGCGCCCGTTCGCAGCGCGTCGGCGACGCCTGTGATCGGGTCGATCATCAGGTCGACGAGGCCGTTGAGGTGACGCCGCGCGAAGGTCGGGTTCAGCACACCCCGGTGGGCGGCCCAGGAATCGCCCTCGTCGGTGACCAAATTAACGCCCGCGGCGGCTCGGATGGGCTCATATTCGTTTGACTTGACGTATTTGAGCCGGGCCTCGTGCAGCACGTGATCCACATAGTCGGGATGGCTGATGGATACGAAACGCCTACCGGCACACCGAAATCGGTTGATATCGCTGCCGCGTAACCGGCCCAGGAAACCGTCGCCGACGTCGAAGCCGACGGTGATGGCCTCGCGGGTCATCGTCCAGGTGCTCAGCCGTTTGGCCGGTGCTGCCCGAGGTGGCGAACCGGTCAGGCCGACCCGATCGATGTACTTTGCGCTACCCATCGCGGTGCCTCCATCGATGTCATGGGGGAACGATGGCCGCCACGTCGGGCGTCGAGTTCCGTGATGGAAATCGTTGCTTGCGTTAGCTTCGGTGAGCCCAGTAACGCGCCACTGCAATTTCGCGCGGTTTCGTTGCAGCAGTACTGAGTCGCGACGTTCCCTTTCACGCTCGGGACAGACCAGATGGCGGCGGCAACCGCCAGGGCGGTTGGGTGCGGCAGCGTGCTAGTGATACGACCAGCGGCGGCGAAGAGCGGTCATCGTCGGCAGGGATGGTCTTGATGAAAGCGTTGCTTCTGGCTGCGCCGTGGAGGACGTTTCGGTGGTATTTCGGTCAGCGCCACTACTCAGGGACGTACTGGTCGTCAACACGGACGGCCGGGATTAAGTGCAGCGGTCATGGCGAACTCCTTTGTTTAGGTGGTGTTTTCGTTCTTGGCTGATGGCTTGTAGCGCTTGCGGACTCACCGCTGGCGTGCATCCGCTGCGCCAGAGCGGTGCCAGTTCGCGCGGTTGGGAACCTACAGTCGACGTGCAGCGAAGATGAACAAAGTGTCGTTGTTGTTTAACAAGCCAAAGGCCGTTTCTGGGAAGATCCTGTTTCCTGCCAACTATGCCTCTACCGGGCGCGGCGTCAGTGTCGGTCAGCCCTCAGCTCTATCCTGGAATCTTGTTCATCTAGTTGTTTGGTGGCTGCCGGTTTAGCTGATTTAGCAGATCATGCAAATCAAGCTAACTATCCGTGTACGTAGTCTCCGGGGGCCTCGGTCAGTCTGCGGTAGCGCGAGTTACCGACCGTCGGTGGCTTTACCTGGTCGCCGGCCAGCGGATCCGACCAGCTCAGCCAGTCCTGCCACCACGACGCGGATTGGCGGGTGCAGGCCGCCCGCCACTGGTCGGCCCGTTCGGGATAGCCCGTGCGGTCCTCGCTGGCCTCCAACCATGCCTTGGGCGAGGGTGGATTGACGATCCCGGCGATGTGACCGCCGCTGGACAGCACGTACCGCACCGGCCCGCCGAGTAGTCGGGTCGCCGCGTAGGAGGCGTGCCAGGGCACGATGTGGTCGTTGACCGCGCCTACCACGTAGGTGTCGTTGGTGACCTTGCCGAGATCGAGCCGGCGTCCCGCGAGCTCGAAGTCCCCGGTGGCCAGCTCATTGCGGACATACAGTGAGTTCAGGTAGGTGCTGTGCATCGCGGCGGGCATCCGTGTTGAGTCGGCGTTCCAGGCCAGGATGTCGAACGCCTTGGCGGGCTCGCCGAGCAGCCAATGCGACACCACGTAGCGGAAGATCAAGTCGCGCGGGCGCAGGATGTCGAAAGCCGCCGACATATCCTCGGCGCCAAGGAAACCGGTCTCGTTCATCCGTATCGCGAGCCGCTCCAACGTTGCCGGGTCGACCATGGCGCCCAGGTCTCCGGGCTCGGAGTAGTCAAGCATGGTGTTGATGATGGTCAACGCGCCGATCCGGTCGTCACCGCCGGCTTTGAGGTAAGCCGCCGCCATCGTCGCCATCGCCCCGCCCAGACACACCGACAGCACGTCGATGCGATCGGCCTTGGTGATCGCGGTGACCACGTCGAGGGCGGCCAGCAGGCCCTCGGTGAGGTAGTCGTCCAGGGTCAGGCCCCGCATCGACTCATCGGGGTTGCGATAACTGATCATGAACGCGGTCCGGCCATGCCGTATCGCCCATTCGACGAGGCTTCGGCCCGGCGCGAGGTCCATGATGTAGAACTTGTTGATCCACGGTGGGCTGAAGAGCACCGGGACCTCGCGCACCTGGTCGGTCTGCGGTGCGTACTGGATCAGCTCGATCAGCTCGTTGCGGTAGATCACCGAGCCCGCGGTTGCGGCGAGGTTGTCGCCGAGCTTGAACCCGGACGTGTCCACCTGGCTGGGGAAACCTCGGCGCTGGCGGATGTCGTTGAGCGCGTATCGCATTCCGTCGGTGACACTGCGGCCACCGGTCTGCAACGCGCGCACCAGCGCGGTCGGATTGGTTGCCAAGAAATTGGTGGGTGCCAGGGCGTCAGCAATCAGATGCAGCGCCATCGCCGCCTTGTGGTCGCTAAGGTCGTCACGGCGGCCCGCGGCCAGTACGTCGTCGAGGCACTGACACCCGATCAGATAGCCCTGCTGCAGCGCGGCGAAGAAGGGATTCTGCGTCCATGCCGGGTCGGTGAACCGGTTGTCGCTGGCCTCGGGTGCCACCGCGGGCTCCGGGTGCTGTCCCGCCAGCATCCGCGCGGTGTGCACCGTGGCGCGCGCCGACGACCCGGCGAGTTTGGCTGTCGCGCCCAGCAGGGCGACCGGATGGCCGGCCGCGCGCGCCGCGACCGCCGCGGTGGCACCGCTCCACCCGAGCGGGTCGACCCGCGCCTGCACCTTCTGGGTAGCCCTGGTCAGCGGTGTGAGCACCAATTCGGCTGCGTTGAGTGCCATCTAGCCCTCCGTGGGCGGTGCGTAGTAGCGAAACAGTACCGCTAGCTCGCCGGCGGTCAGCGGTTCGTTAAGGCTGGAGAAACCGGTGCTGTGGGATCGGCGCGGCTGGCCCCCGCACCGGATTACGGACTGCAAAACACGCGCGGAGACCTCGGTCATGATCAGCCGTGGATCCTGGTGGCCCGGCCGGCCCATTCGAGGTCCCGCAGTTGCTGTTTCAAGACCTTGCCGGTGGCCGACCGGGGAAGTGCGTCGACGAATGCCACCATTTTGGGGGCTTTGTAGCCGGCGATCTTAACCTTCACGTGCGCGATCAACTCGTCCTCGGTAGCGACCTTCTCGGCACGCAGCACGACGTAGGCCTTGGGTCGCTCACCCCATCGCTCGTCGGGCACCCCGATCACCGCGACCTCGGCCACCGCGGGATGGGATAGCAGCGCCTGCTCGAGCTCGACCGACGAAATGTTCTCGCCGCCCGAGATGACCACGTCTTTGGCCCGGTCGACGAGTTGGACGTACCCGTCGGGATGGCGCACGCCGAGGTCACCGGAGTGAAACCAGCCGCCGGCGAACGCGGTGGCGGTGGCCGCCTCATCACGGTAGTAGCCCTTCATCACGGTATTGCCCCGCATCACGATCTCGCCGATGGCGACCCCGTCGCACGGGACGTCCTCGAGTTCGAGGGTGTCTGGGTCGGTTTGGACCACCCGTAGCTCGTCTGCGGTGATCATGCCGACGCCTTGGCGCGCCAACTTGACCGACAGCGCCTCCGGGTCCAGTCCCGCCCATGTCGGCTGGTACTCACACATCGCATACGGGCCGTAGGTCTCGGTGAGGCCGTAGAGGTGAAAGACGCGGGCCCGCAACTCCTTGAGCTGTTTGGTGGCCGCGGGGCTGGGCGGAGCGCCGCCGGTCGCGATGCTCAGCGGCCGCTCGAGCGGGTGGGCCTCGGCCGCCTCAGCCATGATCGACAACACCGCTGGTGCGCCGGACAGGTGGTCGATGTTCTCCGCGGCGAGCAGCCGCCAGATATCGGGCCCGCGCACCGCACGCAGGCAGACGTGGGTCCCGGCGACGGCGGTGACCGCCCACGCCCCGCACCAGCCGTTGCAGTGGAACAACGGCAGCGTCCACAGGTAGTTGGTGGTGAAGTCGAAGCCTTGGTGGATCACCTGACCGAGCGCGTTGAGGTAGGCGCCGCGATGCGTATACGTCACGCCCCTGGGTCGCCCAGTCGTGCCCGACGTGTAGTTGATCGCGATCGTCGCGGTCTCATCGGCGACCGCCCACTCGGGCTCGGCGGCGGCGCAACCCCGCGCCAGGAACGATTCGTAGGTGCCCCCGGTGCCGTCCTGCTCGGGCAGCACGACGAGTTCGCCTGCACCCGAAGCGAGTACGGCGCCATGCTGGTCGGCGAGCGACCCGTCGGCGAAGACCAGCCCGGCCGAACAGTGATCGAGGATATAGGCGATCTCATCGCTGGATAGCCGGGTGTTGATCGCCACCAGCGCCGCCCCGGCCAGCGGCACACCGAAGTGGGCGATCACGAGTTCGGCCGAGTTGCCGGCCAGGTAGGCGATGCTGTCGCCCGCACCGACACCGCTGGCCGCGATCGCGCGCGCCAGCGCGGCGGCGCTTTCCGCGGCCTCGGTGTAGCTCAACCGCCGCGAACCGTCGACAATCGCGGTCTTCTCCGGATACACATCGGCCGCACGGCGCAAAAACCGAAGCGGCGTAAGCGGGGTGTCTACGACACGTCGCTGATTAGTGATCATCGCGCCTTCGTTTCGAGGTATCGCAAAAGCGGGGGCCGGGCAGGCTATTCCACAGCACCTCGATGTCGGTGCGGTTGGCGGCCGTCTGCCCCTTCCCGCCGTTCGCCGGGCCCTTCTGCGTCCAGTACAGGTAGCTGCGGGCGGGGTCAACCGCGACACCGACGCACTCCTGAAGTTGGGTGTCGTCAGGGGTGTTTACGGCCAGGTCCATCAGGCCTGTCCCGTCGATCCGGACCCGGCTCACGCGGGAGCCCTCCCGGTCGCCCCAGTACAGCGTCCCGGCACCGTCGGATGCCAATTGCTTACCGGTAGTGATCGCCCCGCGGTCGGGATCACGTCGCGGGCGCCGGCGTCGTCGAGCCACACCGAGTGCAAGCCGCCGTTGCGGGCGGAGAAGTCGAAGCCGTCGTCGGCGCTGGGGTCAGGCGTGGGTGTTCCCGTGGTGGTCCAGTAGACGATGCCGTTCTCCACGACGACGCCGGCCGGTTCGGGTCCCGCCTTGTTGTACAACGTATCCACGCGGCCGCGCGGGATGTCGACCCGGTAGATCGTTCCTGACGTGAGACCTAGCACTATCAGTTGCTTGAACATTTTCATTTTCCTACCTGCTGTCTCATGTTGGCCCTTTACCCCCCAAGGCACCGGGGCTTGAATCGGCTCGACCGTCATATTCGGATGTCTGGCTGTTTTCTCGCTCAATTTCGAGCACAAAGCCGCCAAGCGCGGACACGAAATCCTTACGGCTTTCGATTGGGGCTGCGTGTGCCCCGCTAAGCCTTAAAATCGCCGCGCGGGGTAGCGTGCCCATGAACCAGTCGGCCGCCAGTTGGAAGGGTTGTGTGTCTCGGTCGCCGACGACAACCAGCGACTTGATGAGAGAACCGTAGACTCCTGCGCGCGTGTCCGCCGTAGATAGGACCTCGCATGCGGCGGCATATCCTGCTGACGAGGTGTTGCCCAGCGTCTCACGGACCCTGGTGACCGCTAGGGCACCTTCTCGAGAGCATCTGTAGTCGCGCGTAAACCACTGCCGCACTGTTGGTTCGATGTACTGGGCAGGACCGCGGGCACCCAGATGGCTCGCTCGATCTCTCCACATCTGGCGCATCTCCTCTGGATAAACCGGCACGGTATCTACTAGAACCAGGCCAACGACGTTGAGCTCCTTGGATATCAGCATCTGTTGAGCCACCAGGCCTCCCAGGGAGATTCCGACGACGACGACCGGAGCGGCCCCACTGCCTATCTCGGACTGCACCTGTTCCACCACGCATTTGGTGTACTCAGCAAGACCATTAGGTGGGGTACCCGTCGCAGCACCGTGTCCGGGCAAGTCGAGTGCGTGATAGCCCGCTGGGAGGGGGCCGCCAAACACCAAGTCCCAGAAGGAGGCATTGCTGCCAAGCGGATGCAGCAGGATCACGTGCACGGTGAGTTCCTCGGTTCCGAGCTATGCGAGCATCTCGTTGGTTGCCATTAGGATCCTCCGAACGAACTTGCCCGCGGATTGTCGGCACGCAGAACGACGGCCAATAAGGAGTAGTACCCGACGCACGAGACCATTTCGACGACCTGTTTGGGTGACCACACGTTCAGGAGATCGGCGTAGGTGGCATCGGAAATCTGGCCTTTAGCCAGGAGCTGTCTGACCAGTGACCAAGCTAGCCGGAGATCCGGATCGCTTGGCGCCTCTCCCATACTGATCCGCTGCACATCGTCGCTGGCCACTCCTTGAGCAAGTGCAAGCGGGTGGTGATGGTCCCATTCAAATCGGGATGCCCAATGCTGCGCTGTGGCAAGGATCAATGTCTCTCGAACTCGTGCCTCGAGATTCCAGGAGTATCGGAAGTATTCGCCCAGTGCGGAGATTGGCGCCATTACCTCAGGTGATTCGACAAGAACCGCAAAGGGTCCATACACGCCGCGCCGAGGCCCGTTGATCAACATGTCGGCGGCCTCGTCCTGCTCGACGCTGAGTGGACGCGGCCACGGATAACGGTGTGTCATGCCGATTCCAGGATCGGCATGACTTCCTTCGCCATGAGTTCCATGGATCGGCGCGCCAATGTGGGATCAACCCATTCGAGGCCGGCATAGACGATCTCGCCAAAGGGCCCGACCTGTTCCCTCAACGTCTGGATCTTCGCCGCGACCTGTTCGGGTGTGCCGTAGATAACGAGATCATCCATGACCTGATCCAAGGTCACCTCGTCATCTGAAATCTCCTGGTCTCTTTTGAAGAGATTCAGCCGACCAAGCTCCTTCATCTTCGCGTACATCTGGTCGTAGTAGAACCGGTAGGGGCTGTTTTCGGCCCTCATCGCATAGTTCTCTGCCACTACCGGGTCATCGGCGACGAAGATCGTTCGAGCAATCCGCCAGTCATCCGGGTCGGCAACTTCGCCGACTGCTTCCCTGCCTTCTACGTACTTCGGCCAGTGAGTCGCCACCCACTGCGGCAGCAGGAAGTTCGCCGAAAGCGGATGGAAGTTCCTTTTTCCCATCTCAACGACACCCTTGGAGAAGGGCGCAACCACGGTTCCGATGATCTCAGGCCGCGGCAACTGTCGAGGTTTGGGAAGGATGCCCACGCCAAGGAGTTCGTCATAGGTCTGCGCCGTGGAGACGTGAAATCGACCGGCGCTGATGTCGTACGGAGGTTTTCGTTCCCAGATCGCCAGAATCGCCTCGATGGAGTCAGCGAACAGCGCGTTGCGATCGTCATTGAGGATTCCCAGCACCTCGGCGTCGCTGGCCAGGGCACCAGGGCTCACGCCCAGGATGAAGCGACCATCAAGAAGATGATCCAGCATGGCGCCATTGGCAGCGACCAATACCGGGTGCTGCTGAGAGAGGTTCGTGGTACCAGTCCCCAATTTGATCTGCTTGGTCTCAAAAGCCAAGCTCGCCAAGAAGATCATGCTGTTCGTGATCGACTCGTGGCGATCTGTCAGGTGTTCACCGACAAACGCGTCGTGGAAGCCGAGTTCGTCGGCCAGAAGAATGCACTCACGATCCTCAAGTAGCGTCGACCGCCAATCCTGGCCGGCAGTGTGTAGCGGCATAGTGAAATAGCCCAGTTTCATGGAAGTTTCCCTTTTCGGTTTAGGTTTGACCCCGCTGGGTAACGGGTCAGAACGCATGGATATGCGTGGAGTCGATTTCCCGAACTCGATCTTTGGCCATACTCGTATACTCATGGAGGTAGGTCCAGGCATCTCGCGGCAAGCGACGTTTGATTGCTTCCAACATCAACCTGGTTACCGATATATA
>Ga0210389_10003013_pt1 | contig 13180 bp, 26 predicted proteins | sample IncBWH28OmetaG_FD_160127 | JGI IMG/M metagenome (GOLD analysis project Ga0210389, IMG submission 160127) | Forest soil microbial communities from Barre Woods Harvard Forest LTER site, Petersham, Massachusetts, United States - Inc-BW-H-28-O ...
AAGAGCGGGCTGCGATTCCTGCAAGAGGACGTTCTAATCCAGCACAACGTCATAGTTGGAAACCAGCATAGCTTTGCTGATACCGTGAACGCCTATATCGAAAAGAAGCTGGCAGACGAGTAAGGGCACCTCAGTTGGCGGCCTTACTCTTTCGCTTGCATTTCGGCCCTCTGCACAAGCTTGAGCCATTCGCTCGCAACGCGAAGCCATACTTCTTTGTCGAGCGGATTTATAAACTTCTCGGCTATCTGTCGGGCCTCCTCAGCCCGCTCTCGGTATTGCGTACATCTTCAAACATGTGAGCGGCCATACTTGCCGTTGCTGCGCTTTGAGGCATGGCCAATCTAAGCGGGCTCCCCTCAAGAAAAATACTAAATTCTAATTTGGAAATCAGGCCACTGCGTTTTTCAAACTAGGCCACGAGTGCCGGTCGTGAAGGGCGCGGGGCTTCGGTCCCGCGCCTGGTGTGGCCTGGTTCACATTTTCTCAGCACGACTCATGGTAGCGGTCACCGCGATTAACCCGGAGTCGTAAATGACAGCTATCGTTCAGGCATTTTCCCGCGCGTCTGGAACGGAGATTGACGTCGAAGCGCTAAAGATTGTTGTAATTTGCGGCGTCGTCTTAGTCGTTTCGTTGCTTCTGTTGATCTGGTCTGCCCATCTAGGACCAGCGCCGAGCACCGTTGGCCCAGATGAAATGAACTGGATATGAGCGCTGGATTTTTCTGCCGGGGTAAACCGGCGGGCTCGCATTTGAGCGCGGGACCGAAGCCCCCGCCTCGTCCATCGCTTCGCGATTAGGTCACTCAACCTGTCCAAGATTTTAGTATTCAATCGCCGGGAGGTCGTTAGGCTGAGATGCCTGCGTCCCCTATCCCCTATTTTCAGCAGGCGGACGGCTCCGCCCTTGTCCGCCGGAGCCGTTTCCTTTTGGGCACTAGTTTGTAAGGTCCGCGTCAGCCTAGCCAGTTAGATTGGCCCCATGGCAATGGTCGGCGATTGGCTAACGGGTAATTTCGACCTGTTTGGAACGACAGTCCCAAATTGGATGGTCGCGATCCCTTCGATCATCGCATTCAGTATCAAGATCGCATGTTGGAACCGGTAGTTTGAAGCTCTAGTCGGGATTATGCGCGCACGATTTTCCGCCAGTCGATCGGCGCCTGCGCATGGCGCCCAGCGCAGATTCCTCAAAACGTTGCCAAGCGCCCAAGCTTGGAATGCGATTTAGGATGGACCTTTAGAGGCCCGCGCGCGTTGAGGCCTCAGACCGGGGGCGAGCCCGGAGCTTTTGAGTTATGAGCAATATTCCCCTAGACCTTGAAAGAAGGTGCGAGCGGCGGTGGGCGGCCAGATTTTCGGCCTCGCGCGCGCTCCGAGAGCAGCATCGCCTTGAAAGGCAGCAGCAACAACTCACCGCGCCCGATAACAGCAAAAGGAAAACCCACCGGGCTGAAGCGGCGGGTTTGAGGTCTGTAGCGGCGGTGTGTGAGCGCGGGTACTGAAACCGAGTATCGAGCGTAGGAACTATCAGCCCGGCAGGTCTATTGTTCTTCATCGCCGACGTCCGAATGCTGCATCGGCACCTGAGAGTTCGCATGTGCTCCCGGCCAATCCCTGCGGGAGCACCCATGTGTGGCAAAATGCGACCGGATCGACGAAGCGATCACCCACTATAGATGGATCAAGGGTCAAACAGACGACTGAAGCCGTTGACCGTATGATCGTGGACCTTGAAGCGAAGAAGCTGGCGCTGCATCCCGAGAAGTAAGGCCGCCTCAGTGAGCGGCCTCTTTGATGAATTATCCATTTCGATTTGATCGCCGAATACCTTTTTGACGTGCCAAAATAAAACGGCCCCGGCGGTCTAGTAGACCGGGGCCGTTACCCGCGAGCGGTTATAAGGGACTTGCGGCAGATCGCAGGCAACTAATAATAGGCTCTCTCGAACAGTCCCATTCTAAAATCTCGGACAGCCATGGTGTCCTAATCTGCCAGCCGGGAATGTTCGCCGTGTGAGTTTGTGGAACGCTTCCTGCGCTCAATCCGTTTTTAATTGACGGTATTTCGGACTGGCTGCACGATTAAGCAGCAGACTGGCTTGCCGGTGAGCTACGCAGGACCAAATCCCCCGACACACGTAAGGCCGCCCCTCAGACTGGCAAGGAGGCGCAATGTCAGACCGCATGGAATACCAAATCACCCTGCAAAAAGATGGCCGTTTCGATACCTATGAATCGGGTTCGGTTTTTGCGGCGTCGGATGACGATGCCGTGCAGAAAGCCAAAGACTGGGCTCATTCGTTCGGTTCAGCCCACGAAGACGCTTGGCTACTCGTAACGATGTTCGGCAAAGGTATCGCGACCATGCGGCCGGGCGAGTTCTAGCAGCTCGCGAAACGAAAAAGCCGCCGCTGGGGTTGAGGTCAGCGACGGCTCCTTGCAGTCCTGTGACCGGCCAAAGGTCGAAGACGATAGTGGGCTCGGATGGTTAATCTCGAGTTACCGCCCAAACCGCCTCCGCATGACTCTAGGAAGGCCGTTGGTGCGCGTTCAGTTCGCCCGCGGTGCGCTCACCGTCCCAATTCGAACAATCGTTGGTGCTTGCCTATTGCGATTGGACGAAATTGATTCGGGGGTACTGATGAAAGTATTAGGAGCCGCGGCAGGCGTTCTCATCGCGTTATATTTCGCCGACCAAGAATTCGCGCAGGGCCAATTCACCGACGCGGTCCGACACGTTGGTGCGCAGATGATGCATTCGTTCGGAATCTAGGTCAGGCCGCCGGTCCGTGCCGTCAACCGACCTTTCGGACAGATCAGAGCGCGGGACCGAAGCCCCCCTCCATGACTTTAGGAAGCCCACTAGAGTGTCTGAATTTTTCGGCGGCTCGGCACACTGCCCGCCGAAGTGTGCCGAGCCTAGCCAAGCTGTGCGCTGGTCGGCCCCCAGCTGGCTAGAATCGATCATAGCAAACGATACGAATTCGAGAGAAGGGCGCGGCTGCAACAATCTCCAACTATTTCATCGCTGCTTCCGGTATGACCGGGAGAAAAGAAGCATTTAGGTCAGTGCAATTGCTGTTTCCGACTCAGGCAAACAGGAAATCTCAGCGCGGTTTCACAAACGAAGGAGCAGCGCAGATGCCGGAAGCAGAGATTGGATGGATCGCCGCAATCATCGTCGGCGGCCTGGCAGGCTGGTTGGCCGAGATGTTCATGAAAAGTGGCACCGGCATTCTTATGAACATCATTCTCGGAATCGTCGGTGCCGCGCTCGCAAATTGGCTTCTCGGACTTTTAGGTGTGGCCCTTAGCGGCTGGCTTGGTTACCTGATCACGGGCTTTGTCGGCGCTTGCATCATCATCGCACTTTGGCGAGCGATCAGAAGTCGTCAGGCAGTCTGAGTTCACCCTCGGACGTCCGCTCAATCGGCGCGCACTCAAACAAAAATCCGCCGGGGTTGAGTCCGGCGGTCCCTATGGCGTTTGGCAGTCATCGGAAAGTAGCCGCCGTCTCTGATAGCGAGCAGCCTCAATTCGCTGCCTGAGAGCCGCTCCGTCGTTATCTGATCCGCCCCGATCAGCTTCGCGGCGGCGACTATCTTGGCCTGCTCCAGGTCGGGAATGGCCACAAAATATTCAAGCGCAATCGGATTTTTACGACCGCGCCTGAACTCTGCAATAAACTTCCACCCAGCCATTTTTCGAATATGCACTGGGGACCGCCCCTATTCCAGTACGCGTTGGTCCCTAAGTTAAAGGGCGGCCCGAAGACCGCCCCTGTTCTCAAAGAGTCAATTGGCTATCGCCGCTTGCGACGCACAATCCCTAGCGTCTTCCCTTCGCGCCTCGGATCGCTCAAGGCCGGAGGTCGACGAACTCTATGACCAATTTGGCCCGGCAGAGTTTGTTAAGAGAATAAGAAGCCTGAAGCCGAAGGTGATGGCCGCTTCTCGGACTGCCCAGCCTCCATCCCTTCCGCTCAACTGTTTCGCGTGACACAGTTCCGCAGGAACTCTAAATCACTCCCTGAATTAAATCGGCATGCCAAAACAAATCGCAATCGCCCTGTGGTCTATGATCGCCGCGTGCGTGTTCGCATTCGGTATGGCGGCGTTCGTCTCCCATTTGTGGGCGTAGCTCCGCACAGACCATATCCCTAGCGGCTTCCCATCCCGCCCGATCGGCGGAATCATGGGCGATGCCGATCATTCCGGGACAGATCCCAACGAGGCCTATGAAGTCGGCCACATGCCAGCGCGCGAGTACGATATGCCGCCGGAGTGGTGGACGATCTTTTGCAATGGAATTCCCGTCCACCATTGCGCGCCGAGCCGACGTGATTTGGCTGATCCCTATGCGACCAATGCCGACTACCGACCGAGCCTGATCCGGACGAAGCTGCACAACAGATGAGGCAGCGGCGCGCCGATAGCGCGGACAAGGAGGCAAGGCCCCGCACGACGGACGGGGGGTCGGTTTTGCGGGGCCGTGCTCGCCCAAGGGGCGTACATCCAGCACCGCCGGGCAGCGCAGGCTAACCTGCGCAATACAACGGCTTGGTGTCGCGAGGATGAGAGACCGATGACGTCGCCATGATCCGTAACCGCTCGAACTTCCTCCCGCCGTCCCACGCGCGTTCTCATTTATTTTTGGGAGAGCACGCCAGCCGGTCTGCCTCACGCGTTCGTTGCTCGATTTCATCGGCAAGCGCGAAAAGTCGCAGTGACGTTTCGCGGTCGAATGTCTCGGCAGCCAAGCGGCGCAATTTGATAACATGGCTCTGAACTAGGGTCAGCCGCTCGATGTCGCCGATCATGAAGCCTCCCCTTTAGCCGACCCTCAGATTTCCCGCAGATTCCTTGCCGCGGTCGCTGACGATCTCGTAGCTCACCTTGGCACCTTCATTGAGGCTGCTGAGGCCTGCCTTCTCGACAGCTGAGATATGGACGAACACGTCCTTGCCACCGCCGTCCGGCTGGATAAACCCGTAACCTTTTTGCGAGTTGAACCACTTCACCATACCTGTCGCCACGTCCGCACTCCCGTTTTGAAACACGGCAGCAACCTTAGAGCGATTGCAGGGCGCTGGGTACCAAAAAGCAGCCGGCTTCCGGGGGGTGTCACCGCCTACACACAGTTCTAGCCGGCGGCTTCCCCTTGCGCACGCGCTGAGGTTGCGATTGGATCGGCACAGGTAAGTCGTTGTAAATGCGCATGCTTGGAATCTTGCGCTTTGCGCCTTTCTGGCTGGTTGCGCGGGCAGCCGCTTATCTGTGACAGGCAATTAAATGGTCCTGGAGGCAAAGATGAGATCAGCTGTGATTTTTAGGTTGTTGGTGTTCTTTTTGGTTTGGCGGCTTTAGCAGCAACGGATGATAAGGGTTTCGTCAGGATCACACCCGACGAAGTAAGCTGGAAAGACTTCCCGAACGGCCATGGCGCTCAGTCGCCGTCGACCAAGCCCGGCATTTACGTGACGCGTGTCAAATTCCCGCCTCACGTGATGGACCGTCCTCATTGGAACGGCGAAGACCGACATATCACTGTCCTTAAAGGGACGTGGTACACTGGAACGGGCGACACATTTGACCCTGATCACGCGGTACCTCTTAAGCCAGGCAGCTACATGTTACACCCGGCCAAAGCAGTCCACTGGGATGGCTCCGCTGGCGATGAGGAGGTGATCGTTGAGGCGATTGGATACGGTCCAAGCAGCACCACCCCTCAAGATCCATCTCAACCGTTCTGGCTGGAATACAGGCATTAACGTACGACGCACTGTACATCGCCTGTCCTCGGCCATGAAACCTAGCGGCTTCCATGTCCTGCGACTCGGTGGGAGAATGGGCCATGCCCGCCCTCACCCGCCGCCACTCAGACAATCCACATCAGGTCACCTGGCACGTCTATTTGGTGACGACGGCACGATCGGCGAGCGCGCAGGCGTCCCGGTCGACTTCGACCAGTGGCATTGGAGCTGCGGCTCCTATCGCGGCCTGCATCCGGGCAGCATCGCTATGGTACTGGGGCGACATTCGACGAGGCTCGCGCCGGCTTTGAGGCGAACTGGAACGATCTTTTGCCCGAGATACCCGAAGACGCCTTTGAGAGGTACCGCCGCGAACGGGAGTGGCGAGCGGAGATGAGAGCCATTCAGGCTCGCGGCGATAAGTTGCCGTCCGAGGTCTTCAGCACGATGATGCGTTGCGTGTGCGGCGTGCGGTTTGATAGTTGGAAGCCGCCCGAAAGCTATGACCACCGCGGGCACATCTACGCCGCCCAACAGCAAGGAATCCATTCGTAAGGTTTGCCGAGCCGCGACCCTACGCCGATCCTGAAGCCGCGATGAAGAAGCTCCTCGAGATCGCTAACACTGTCGAAGCCGTTCAAGACGGGCGCATCCATATCGAGAAGATCAACGGGCCGTTTTTGTTCGAGCATGGCGGCAAGCCGGCCGAATACAGTCAAAGGCTGAAACTGGCGATCGAACGCGGCCTGCTGTGGATGACGAAACCAAGACCTATGTGAAATTCACTCAGCCCGGCGCCGAGATGTTCGCTTGATCGCTCGCAAGCCGCTCAACCTGCGCCCGTCTAGTAGTGGTGATCGACCCTAGTACGCCAGAGAGCTTCGAAGGTGTCTACGTCGGCCGCCTTGGCCTGCGCATCCAATGGGTCGGGCTTCCTTATCGGTGCACTCGCAAGTTCTTCATCCGAACTTGGTGGGTGATTTGTGGCCTGCGCAGGCCACTCTAGTGAGGATTTTGACAGCATTGGGTTGCCCTCGTACCAGCACTTTCGGCCATCTATCATACGCCACGACCAGTACCCACGCTGGTTGGAAGCGATTGATTCACTGCATTGCTGTTTTGCGAATGCACTCGCAATCGGCATTGAGCTGACAGTGACAGTGAGTGCCACGAGAGTTAAATAAAATTGCTTGTTCATGACGCACCCAAAATTGGTTCGGTACTGAAATCGCCGCACGCGTGAAAGTTACGAGGCGGATCAAGACCCATTTGCGGCTTATCCACTCACGTTTTGTTACAGCATGGTAAATTGGTACGCTTCGATGATGGGGTATCGATGACCGTCCGCAAGCCGCTCGGGGCCGAAGCCCTTACGGGCGCCTTTCGCGCACACCCAAAGAAAACGGCCCCGGTGGTCTAGTAGACCGTGGCCGTTACCCGCGAAACAGTTAGGCGGGTCGAAGGAACGCGGGCAAAACACAGACTAGTAGCCCTTGAACGGTTCCATCATAAAATCTGGGACAGCTAATTCGCCGTCGCGAGTATCTAAGCAAAAACGGCCTCAGTGCCGCGGCATCTGGGCCGTTTGAGACCTCCCGCCGGGCACTTGTACTTTGAGAATCTTCACCAGCCGCACACGCGCGACGATGACCCACCAAATGAACCGCCTTGGTCATAGAAAACCGTAGAAAGCCCCGCCCCGACTCTAGGGAGGCCGCCGGTAAGTTCGCGGTTCGCGGACAGGACACTCGCGATGGCGAATTAGGACACCGTATGTTGTCCAACATCTTGAGATACGACCGCTCGGTTGTTGCTAGGCTAGGTTGCTCGCGTCCCCCAACGCCCCACCATCGCTCGCGGGCAAACGGTCCCGGTGCCAACAGCCGGGACCGTTTCTTTTGACACTTGGGACTACGAAATGCCGAACAAGATGGCCCGGTATATTGAATGGCAAAGCGGCGGCCGACTCACCGGAAGGGCCGCCTATGCCATCGGGAAGCAAAATTTGCCCGAGCCTGTCGCCGGCGCTGAATGGCAGATCGACTCCCAATTCAGTGCCGCGGACGAAATCCTTCGCGACCCGTCCATCAAAGACATTTTCCAGGCCGTGATCGCAAATGGCGTCAAGGTCGTAATGTGGCGATGAGGACCGATGACTCAAACATTGCATGTGCTGTTCACGCGGGATCGAAGCCCTCGTCACTTCCAACTCCTTATTATGAAGTTTCTTTTAGAAACCAACGTCGGAACGTCGGTTCGCTATCACGATTGATCAATTGCGTTTTCTAAACCAGAAGGAGAAACGCGATGATCAATCTCAAACTCGTTGGAGCCGCCGCAGTCCTGTCTATTGCGTTGCTCGGGCCCGCGATGGCAAACCACCCCGTCCGTCCTCATCACTCCGGGATGAGCACCTACTGCGCGACGATTGAACCGGGAAATCCATACAGCCCCGTGTACGATTATGGGGGATGGAGCGGCTGGCGCGTCCGGGGTGGTTGGGACAGCCGTGGCGACGACGCTTGCGCCCGTAATCCGATGTTTTCGGAGGGAGCCACCTTCTAGCGCGCACACACCCCAGAAATAAAAAGCCGTCGCTGTGGTCGAGGGCAGCGGCGGCTCTACTCATTACGCATGACCAGCAGGGTCCCTTGGGATGATGGGTCTGACCGATTAAGAACGGGTTACGACCGTCTCAAGGATGGGATATCCGGAGACTTCGATGCCGTGCTGAAGACGGCAGGGATTGAAACTGATGCGTTCGCAATCCGCCCCCTGATCCTCGGCCACCTTGATGAGCTTAAGCGTACCCATGACGATCCGGGTTCGCGTTCCCGGCCAAGCTTTGTGGGATCGTCTAGCGCGTCGTCCGCGTCGCCGATTGTCATCATCAGCAAGAATCGTGCGGGCCACCGCTGCAGGCGGCTTTTGAGCTCCTCGAACAGATATTTGTCGCTCGTTGCGGCCTTGGGATCGGTGTTGCTGACACCGGCGACCGGCTGCCATGAAAGCGAACCGGGCGGCGAACACAATCGGGAGCTGTCGCCATGAAGGTGTGGACGGCGCGATAGCTCGCGCGGGCACAGCTTTCCGGTGGTCGACCGTAAACCTACGTAAAACCTACGTATCATTTTCCCAAACGAATTTCAGGCACTGATAAACGTCCGTGCAATGGTCCAGTCCGTCTCTCTGTGATTGGTTGTAGCTCGACGGCGTTGTGCCGTTCGAACTGGGATGGTGGAGGCGAAAATGCTGAGCAAGGCATATTTGGACACGGCGCGGACCATCCTCCGGGCGGCCCAAACGATGACGGACCAACGCGTTGCGGGTCAGCTTAAGGCGCTTGCTGAGAACTATGAGCGGCGAGCTGAGAAAGCTGCACGCGCAGACACGGCTAAGGCATTGGCTCGTTCAGCTGCTTGCGAATATGAGGAAGCACTCTCATGAATGTCGTCATCCAGAAGCTTAACGGCATGTGGCACGTCATCGTGGGGTCGTGTCAGATCCGGAGTCCGTTCTCGGCGACACAGGACCGCGCGTTGGTCGTTGGGTACGCCCGCCGGGTCTACCCTGGCGCCAAGATCTTCCTACGCGACTGACCGTTAAGAAGGAACCGGACAGCACTCGCGCAGGGTCGAATGTGCCGCGCTGGGAGCGTCAACCAACGGAGACACCAAGGCGGCGGGCTCTCAAAGCCTGCCGCCAGTGAGGCTAGATCCTGCGATAGATTTTGGTGCTACCCAGACTGACATAGGGAATTGCGTGCGCGATCTTTCCAGCCGCGCGGCGCGCACAGGTTGACCCCGAATTTCAAAATCTCCGGACTTCAGGCTCGGAAGTTCATTGTGAGCGGGCGGCCAAGTGTATCGTCGCCTCAGGCGCCCAAGTAGACCTTCCTGCTGTGAACGTCCCTGATCCCCTGCTTTACGCTCAGCATAGCCACAACAGCGAGCTTGCGGCTTGCAGCCCACTCGCTGGCCTTGCCGATAGCCTCTTCGTCGTTAGACGCTTCGAAGACTTGATTGTCATAGGGCACTGAACTGTCCTCTTCATGGTCGGAAAGCTCAGCAAAGTATCGTTTCTCGAAAGTGATCACGTTGATCCCCCCAATTTCTCTCGTCGTAGGATCGACTCCGAAAGTGGACGGAAAGGGGCGTATTTATGCACAAAAGCGGCAAACTCGGTGCTCTGTTGGCGACATGCAGGCCATCGGCTGAAGCTACCAAGAGTCCGGGGCGGTCAAGCGCCGATGCTTCTCATCTGGCCGATGCTTCTCATCTGATTGTCGACCAACTCCCTCAATATTGACCACCGCCCCAATAACAGCGCCGGCGCAGGGCGCCCCGCCAGCCGCGAGTTTCGGCGAGCCAGCATGAGGTCGTCGAAGACGCGCGACCGGGCCGTTCGAGGAGTATCGTTCGCTGCCGAAGCACGGGCCGGTCGGCTCGTCACCTGTTCGACACCAATAGCGGTCATTCTTGGCTTCTTCATCTGTAGCCAGGATTGGCATAAGTTTTCCCAGTGATGCTGCCGACCATGCGTCCGGAAGTCCGAGGCAAAGGGCCGCGACTTTGCCGTCGGAGGGCCGGGCGAGCATCGATAGCAACGAAACATCCTCATGGAGACGGCAAATGACTCATGTACTCCGCAGAGCAAGACTTCTCTCATGGATGGGCATATGTGGGCTTGGATTGGCAATGTGGATAGCTTCTTCGGCGGTCGCTCTGGCGCAGAGCTCGCCTTCTGCTGAGGCGCGGCTAAAGGAGCTAAGCATTACGTTGCCGCCCGTTCCGCCCCCCGTGGCCAACTACGTCGACGCGGTGCGTGTCGGCAACTTGCTTTTTCTCGCAGGAAACACTCCGGCTGCTGATTGGAAATACAAAGGCAAAGTTGGCAAGGACTTGAGCGTGCAAGAAGGCTATGACACGGCGCGTCAGGTTGGGTTGATCATGTTGGCCAAGGTGCGCACTGCGGTTGGTAGCCTGGATCGCGTTAAACGCGTGGTCAAAGTCCTTGGCATGGTCAACTCCGCCGAAGGCTTTGGTGACCAGCCGAAAGTAATAAATGGATTTTCCGACCTGATGGTGGAGGTTTTTGGCGAGACGATCGGCAAGCACGCGCGATCTGCTGTCGGTATGGCGGGGCTTCCGTTCAACAATGCTGTGGAGGTTGAGATGATCGTTGAGCTGGCGGAATAGCCCACCAGCCGGGCAGTTTTCAGGGGCCGTTGGCATGTCTCAAAGGTGCCGATAGGGCCATCAATGATCCCAGCGCAGACGTTGATGACCCGAGACCTACCCGCGCGGCGTCAAGTCCGCCCTCCCTGCAATCGCTCGTGCGATCTCCGATGCCAGCACGCTAAAATGGTCGGACAATCTCGCGAAATGCCTTCGCTGTTGCGCATCGGTTGCGAGCACACTCATCATTAAGAATTCTGCCGCATCGGCACGGAGCTTGTCCAAGCTCTCCTGCATGTCCGTCATGGCCTGTCCCTCACCGGAAGGACAACGCCCCTCGGTTGCTATATGCGGCCGAAAAACCGGAAAAATAGTGTCGCAAAGCTGGAACCATTGCGACAAGCTTTGCCGCTTTGACGTGGTGCGAAACATGGAACCGGATGCAGCAAGCGGCTCCCTCGGAAAAAATCCAAAAATAAAAATGCGAAATCCGAACAACGAAATCGCCAGAGCAAACGGCAGGCAAAGCGGGTCCCGAAAAACATGCGGCACGTGATCGTCGGGGGATAAAAACTTCGGAACCATCGAGCCAATACGCGGCCCCGGCCGGGGTTAACTGGTCCGTTCTAGAAATCGGACGGGTTGACGCTGGCGAGCGCCCTCACGCCAGAAGTATCGATGCGGCCGACGACGCGGAGAACATCGCGCCGCGCTCGTTGACGACTGAGCTTCTGCCGTTCGGCCGCGATCCCGCGCTGCGCTCGTCGGGCCGCAGCGATATCCCGCGCAGCCGGTTGACCGCAGCAAGATTTACAGGCGCCTGACGGCGCAATCTCACCCTGATTGCACGAACAAACAGCTTTACGATCGCCGCCGCGGCGCGGAACCACCCGCGCCCTTTTCTCGCCGCCATTATCATTCAGGGAGCGGGCGGCTCTGACAGCGGGCAGTGTTCCCTAAGGTTCTATGTGATCGTCCGACGTTTGCTGCAGCATGAGGCTTTTGTGTCCCGCCGCGCGCTCCTGCGCGGGCTTGCGTCCGTAGGCAGCATGCTCGCGCTTGGCGGATGCGCCGGTTTAGGCGCAACGGCCACGCGCTTCGACGCTTCGTCGTTCTCAGGCGACCCCACATTACTCGTCGCAACCACGCGCAAAGCGGTGAACGGCGGGCGCGCCAAGCCCTGGTTCGGGCCGGAGCGAGCTTCTGCGATGACCGTCGCGCGAGCGAAGCTGGTGCCGCCGGACGACGGCCGTCTCTCTCTCGCCGCAGTCGGACTTGGCGATTGGCGCATTGATGAGGTCGAGCCGATGTCGGGAGAAGTCAGCGACCTTCTCGCGCAGGCCGGCGGCGGAGGAGACGTCCTGATCTACGTGCACGGCTTCAAACAGACGTTCGAGACGGCAGCGCTCGATGCCGCGCGCCTCTCCGATGGAATCAAGTTCCGCGGCCGGACGATGGTATTCTCTTGGCCCTCGAAGGCGGGACTGTTCGACTACGTCTATGACCGCGAAAGCGCGATGTGGTCCCGCGATGATTTCGAAAGCGTGCTCCATTCCGTCGTGGCGACTCCGGGCCTCGGCCGCATGCACATCGTCGCGCACAGCATGGGAACCATGCTGACACTCGAAAGCCTGCGTCAGCTCCATGTGCGATATGGTGACGGTGTTGCGAACAGCATCGGCTCCGTGGTGTTCGCCGCGCCGGACATCGACATGGACGTGTTCTCGTCGACGATCAACCGCATCGGTCCGCTCGCCGGCAAGATCACCGTCATCGCCGCGACGAACGATCGCGCGCTGGCGTTGTCGGGGCGAATCGCTGGGGGGATGACACGGGTCGGCGCAGCCGAGAAGGCCACCATCGAGCGGCTCGGGGTGCGGGTGATCGATGCTTCCGATGCGGGCTGGGGCATCATCAACCACGATTTGTTCCTATCGAATGCGGAAGTGCAGCGGGTGATACGCCGCTCGATTGATGCGACGGCCGCGTGAAGTCGGCTTCGAGGTAGCGCCGGGACTGATGGGTCTTTCAAATATTGGCATTGTTTTCGGACACGTTGGCGATTTACTGCTGCTCGCCCGTCTCGCGTTGGAAGCTGCGATCCCAAATGAGAACGTCTTGATCGAGCTGCTTTCGCCGGACTTAGCCGCGATGTCCGCTTTACCCCGACGAGCGGAAGTCGTCAGCGTGGCTCGTCATGTCTGAAAAGGGCCGATTTTGTTGCAGAAGTCGGTTGAGACAGGGCTC
>Ga0210389_10003014_pt1 | contig 13180 bp, 13 predicted proteins | sample IncBWH28OmetaG_FD_160127 | JGI IMG/M metagenome (GOLD analysis project Ga0210389, IMG submission 160127) | Forest soil microbial communities from Barre Woods Harvard Forest LTER site, Petersham, Massachusetts, United States - Inc-BW-H-28-O ...
GGCCCCTCTCCCGATAAAAATCGCGTTCCCAAGGCGCGCGAGCCTCAGAATAGTCACCGCGGTATGTTCTACCATGTGCCAACCCGTTGTCCGGACACCCAATAGCTCTTGGACAGCATCATGGATGGCTGGAGGCACTTCCTCCTCCAAAAAACGGCTCACTGGGCTGGGAAGATCGTGATTTCCCCAAACCAGTTCGGCCAGATTTCTGTCGAATACCGCCCAGGCATGGTTTGAGTTATCCGCGAGTTGATCCGCAAGCAATTCGGCGATCTCAATTCCTCCGGCTCCCATTTGCCGCGAGATGGTAATTGAAGGAAAGCCCTGGCGCGATCCGCCGCGGGCCTGCAATACATGGGGTTCCAGGTACCGCGCAAATCCTTCGAGAGGGTCCTTTTCCATTCTCAGAATCTCCGTTCGCACCTGCGGTTCCATCCTTTCACAAAACAGGATCGAACAAGCTCACGCATCAGGTTTTGCACATCGTTAATTCATGAACACCCCATGTGAGGTCGTCGCGGGTTCCGCCACGGCGGATTTTGTAAGGTGCGAGCAAAGCGGCCATCTGGATTCATCCGAAATCCACCGCCCCGGCTGGAACCGCGATGCGGACGAGTCATTTTGAATCCAACGACCCCAGTCATTTTCAAGTGAGCATACGCCAGCCTCTCTTGCGATTCATTGTATATCTGGAATTCATGGAATTATTCCACCTCCCGAGCGTCCCTTTCCCGCCATCTTTGTTTGCTTCGCCACCATCGCGAGGCTATTCATTCAACTATGGAAGTCCTCCAGACTTTGTCGGTTGCGCTGGGGCTCGCCGCTCTCTCCGGCTACAGTTTGTATCTGACCGTCTTTTCGACCGGGCTCGCCATTCATCTCGGATGGGTACATCTGGCACCGCAGTTTTCATCGCTCGCCGTCCTCGGTGATCCCGGGATTCTCATTGTTTCCGGGATTCTGTTCGCCCTGGAATTTTTCGCGGACAAAATTCCATGGGTCGATTCGATTTGGGATGCCGTCCACACGGTTATTCGACCGATCGGTGGTGCATTTCTGGCGACCAGAGCGCTCGGGCACGCCAGTCCGGTTTTCGAAGTAATCGTCGCTCTCCTGGGAGGCGCCATGAGCTTCGCCTCGCACAGCCTGAAAGCAAGCACTCGGCTGGTGGTCAACAGTTCGCCGGAACCCTTCTCAAACATCGCGGTCAGCACCGGCGAAAACGTGCTGGTCGTCGGAGCCGTGGCTCTTCTCTGGCACTATCCGATCGCCGTCTTCGTGTTCCTTTCCCTTCTCTTCGCACTCACCTTTTATTTCCTACCGAAAATCTGGCGTTCGATTTCGATGAATCTTTGGTTTATCTCCCGCAAACTGAACCAACTATCCGGCACCGAGAACATCGAGAAACTCCCGTCTAAACTGCCTTCGCGATATGACGCATCGTTCAGGCGCCTGACCAGCGACGCGGCCACGGTCGCCTGGGCGGTACCCTGTGTTTCAGGCAAAGGAAAATATTTGCAACCGAACCGGTTCGGTTACCTGGTCGCGAGCAATGAGGAGCCGGCCAAGGTCTGGTTCATTACCAAAACCATCATTGGCAGCGCGTCAAAGACCCTGGAGATTGAGCAATTCAAGGTTTCCCTGGAGCGCCGATTGCTCTTCGAAGAGTTGAGCCTTTACAGCCTCGGTAAGAACCGCCACTTCACCTTCAGGTTCGATAGAGGCAGCGCAGGCATCGCCACCAAAGTTGCCGCCGAACTCGAAACCAGACTCCAAGCCGCACGCCCGCTCACGTTGACAGAGCCGAAAGAGGCGTCAGCACCGTAAGTGTCAGTGCCAGTGTCAGTGCCAGTTGAAGAGGCGTAAAAAGCGATCGTCGTCGATATCCTTCGCATTGGCCCGTTCCGTTCGTTCGTCCTTTATAGGACTCATGGAAAAGCCGCTATATTTCTTTATGGAAGCAATTTTCAGCGCAGCTTCTTCCTAATCCTGGCCCCACTGACACTGACACTGACACTGACACTGACACTGACACTGGCACTGGCACTGGCACTGGCACTGGCACTGGCACTGGCACTGGCACTGGCACTGACACTGGCGATAGTCTGAAATCTAGTGTCACGAGCGCAGGAGCTACAGGAGTTCCGCTACGCAGAGGGAAGAGATAACACCATCCTGGGAGGGACCCTGACACCGGGGCCACACTTTTCCGCTCTTCTTCTGCAACTGCGAGAACCCCTGCAACTCCTTACCTCTCTTCCTCCCTAGGCCAGCCCGTTGTCTTTCAGAACCTGCTCGGCGTTCGTCTTATCGACTCTCATCGTAGGCAGGGTGATTTTCTTCTCGACCTTTTCGCCGTTCACGATCTTCAGTCCCTGGCGGACACCCTCCGCTCCTGGCGTCGCATACAAGAACGTTGCCGTTAACTGACCCTTTGAAACCCAGGTCACTCCTTCATCGGGCAACGCGTCGATACCAAGAATCTTCATCTCCTTATCGCGTCCAGCATCTTTGGCCGCCAGATAGGCGCCATAGGCCTCAGGATCATTGTGACCGTACACCAAATCGATGTGATCAAACGACTTCAAGGCCGTCGACATCACTTCATAGGCCTTCTGCTGTTTCCAATCGCAATCCATCGGTTGTAGCAACGATTTGATCCCCGATTCTTTGCCGACGTTCTCCATGAAACCATCGTGACGATCGTGAGCCGGCTGCGTCCCCATGCCACCCCACAACTCCACCAGATTACCCTTCGCGTTGCCTGCGCCGCCCAGCAACTCCACGGCATATTTACCTGCTTCACGACCAATCAAGACATTATCGCCTCCAATAAACTGCGCGTATTTGTCGGTCTCGACATTTCGATCAAGAATAATTACCGGTATCTTCGCATCGATCGCCTTCAGGACCACACCGGTTAATCCCGCCGATTCCTTCGGACTAACTAACAAGATGTCCACACCCTGCTGAATCAGATTTTCGACATCGGCCACCTGCTTTTCTGTCTTGTCTTGCCCATCGGTAATGATCAATTCAAGTTCCGGATGTTTACCCGCTTCCTTGAGCATATCTTTGTTGAACTGCACCCGCCACGGTTCAACCGTCGTTACTTGTGAAAAACCGAATCGATACTTCTTCGAATCGGCACGGATATAAAACGGTTTGAACACCGTCGATGCCGCCGCTGCGACAACTGTTGCTTTAATGAATTTTCTTCTGTTCATAGGGGGAATGGTTACCTTTATTTGTTATTACCTTTTCTTCTTGACCAACGTTTACTTCACTCTGAAACACTTCGAAACTCCTGCCTCCTCCTGACTCCTGTCTCCTGAATCATTTCCGTGCCTCCTCGACCTGGCGAGACTTAGAGCCTATTTCGCGGGCCGGATCGATCACTTTGAAATAGCCGCGGATTTGTTGCCAACGCACCCCAAGTTGTCCCTCTTGCAGCAGCACGGCAGCCAGGATTATTCCTCCCTTCAGAACCAGTTGCGTGTTACTATCGATATTCCGCAACTGTAGAATATTTCCCAGGAATCCGAAGATCAATACACCCACCAAAGTCCCGGTCATTGATCCTCTGCCTCCCATGAGGTTGGTGCCGCCGATGACCACTGCGGCGATGGCATCCAATTCCGCACCCGCGCCGGCGTCCGGTTTTCCTTGGCGATATTGCGCGGTGTACAGTACCCCCGCCGTGCAGGCGAGCATGCCGGAGATCGCATACACCGCAATTTTTAACTGATCCACCTGGATGCCGGCCAGCCTGGCCGCTTGTTCATTGCCGCCAATCGCGTAAATGTAGCGGCCAAACGTACTAACTTTCAAAACAAATCCAAAAACTAACACGGCAAAGATAAAAAATATTCCGGGAACCGGTATCACCTGGAAAAGCAACGCGCGCAGAATATCAAAATCCTCCGTGGCATTTGTCCCGGTGTACACCGGATGCACTGCCATATTCGATCCGCCTAGCAAACGCGCGATTCCTAATATTGCTACCATCATTGCCAGCGTGACAATGAACGGCTGCATTTTGCCCTTCGTAATGAACAGCCCATTGAACGCTCCAAAAATCAGTCCGACCGCCGGGACGGCAACTAACACACCGGGCACGCCGAACTTCGGGCCAAGCTGGCCAAACGTCCACCAGACCGACCAGATCGCGAGAATCGCTCCCAGGATGATCCCCCACCACCGGGCCGTAGCAGGCGCCTTCTCCACAGGTTTGGCCGAACCTCTAGTGGCATTGATCGCAATTAACGGCACCAGATAGGCACAGAGAAAAAAGGCGACCAGCGCCAGAACCGGGATCGCCAGAAACGACGCGTTCGTCCAACCCTGTTGAGTCAGCAACATCGCGCAGACAACCGATCCCAAGGCCATCATGGAGCCAACCGATAGATCAATTCCGCCGGTCAAGATCACTAGCGTCATCCCAACCGCAATGATTCCATTGTTCGAAACCTGACGGAGAACGTCCGACTGGTTCCCCGGACTTAAGAAAATGTTGACGCCCTTGTGATTGATTGGCGACGAAAAGATCCCCACCAAATACAAAACCGCCAGACCCCAGAACAATTTAGTCTGGAGCAGAAATTTCCCCATCGAAAAAACAATCCCTTTCACCGGGCCACCTCCCTTTCGGCGAAGGCAGGCTGCACCGATCCTCCGGGCGACGCATATTCCAGAATCGTTTCGTGCGAAAACTGCTCCCGGCTCAGCAACGCCGTTGGACGCCCCTCGCACAACACGAGGATCCGATCGCTGAGCAGCGTCAATTCCGGTAATTCAGAGGAGACGAGCACCATTGCTAAGCCTTGCTCAGCCAGTGTCCCAATCAAACGATAAATCTCCGCCTTGGCGCCCACATCGATTCCACGCGTCGGTTCGTCCAGCAGTAATACCCGCGGTTTGGTCAGCAACCATTTCCCGATCACGAGCTTTTGCTGGTTGCCGCCACTGAGGGTTCCGGCAAGCTGGCGCGGCCCGCTGGCTTGGATACCGAGATTGCGGATCGTTCGATCGGCAAGCTCCAGTTCCTGATGGGAGGACACCAAACCAAAGGCAGCGATCGTTCGCAAAACCGCCAGTTCTGCATTCCGGTCTATCCCGGCCCCAAGCACCAGGCCGTCTCGCTTACGATCCTCGGTCACCAGCGCGATCCCCGCCGCTTTCGCGTCGACCGGATTCAAAAGACGAATCTTTTCGCCTTCAATCCGAACTTCTCCCCCGGAGGTGCCCGGGTGTAACCCAAACAAAACCTCCAGTGTCTCAGTCCGCCCAGCGCCCAGCAATCCTGCGATCCCGAACACCTCTCCCGCCACGACGGAAAAGTTTACGTTCCGCACCAGCATCGTTCTCGCGACAGTCGGGGCAGGATTTTCCAACCTCAGATTTTGCACCTCGAGCACCGGCTTGCGTGTGGCAGTCTCTGACCTGCCACTCGCAAAAACTTCTTGCAGTTCGCGACCGACCATCATCCGAATGATCTCGCGCCGGTTCGCCTTTTCCTGGGACATACTGCCGATAAGCTGACCGTCCCGCAGCACGGTCACCGTATCAGCCAACGCGACGACTTCCTCCATCCGATGGGAGATATACACGATCGCGACGCCCTCTTTCGCCAAGGTACGAATCACCTGAAACAGGCGCTCAGTTTCGTTGATGGACAAGGCCGACGTCGGCTCATCCATGATCAGGATCCGAGCCTTTGCCACCAGCGCCTTGGCAATCTCCACCAATTGCTGCTCACCGACCCGCAGTTTGGCAATCGGCTGATCGATCCGGCCTTGAAAATCCAAAGGGCGCAGAACCTCCCGAGCCGCTCGGACCTGTTGCTCTCTGTCCACCATAAACAAGGAGTGAACTTTTTCCTGCCCGAGAAAGATATTTTCATCGACGGCGAGTTCAGGGACCAGGCTGAGTTCCTGCTGAATCATGGCGATGCCGGCCCTGGTTGCATCTCGCGGTGACACCATTCGATGTTGTTTGCCGCCCACATAGATTTCCCCGTCATACGGGTCGATCAATCCGGCCGCAATCTTCATCAGGGTCGATTTGCCCGCTCCGTTCTCGCCCATGAGCGCGTGGATTTCACCCGCACGCAGATCGAAATTGACATTCTTTAAAACAGGTGTCGGCCCGAAACTCTTGGAGATTCCCCGCATCTGCAGAGCCAATTGGTTCGGTGCGTCGGTCTGTTCGGCTGGGGCAACCATAGAATCCAAGGCGATGAGCCAACATAAAAGGAACACCAATCCGGCGAAACCAAAGTTATTCCGCCGAGCTAGATGATCCTTCCAGGGTCGCCGCGATCTGCTGTTTGGGGGATAAAATGTAAAACTTTACATCGAGTTATAATTCGTGCAAAACAGATGTCAAGCCCACGGTTCCCGGCTCTTCGTACCGCTCTTCCCCATGACTCTCCACGATCTCGCCAAGGAGCTGAATCTCAGCATTGCCACGATTTCCAGAGCTCTCAGCCGGCCGGAAGATGTTGCTCCACCCACTCGGCAACGCGTCCTCGCCGCCGTCCATCGCCATGGCTACACGCCCAACGGGACGAGGCGTTCTTTGCGTACCCAACAGACCAGAACCATCGGCATCATCATCTCCGATATCAGAAATTTCTTCTTTTCCGCTGTCGTCAAAGCGATTGAAGACGAAGCCAGAGCCAACGGTTACACCGTCCTCATCTGCAATGCCGACGAAGATAGCGCCAAAGAGGAAGCCGCTCTCCAGCTTCTCCTCGACCGGAAAGTTTCGGGCGTCATCCACTGCTCGACCGGAGCGAATCTGGATCTCCTGCGCGCTTTCCATAAATCCGGCGCAGTATTGGTCGACCTTGATCGTGAGTCGGGCCTGAAGAATGTCGATACCGTTGTCGTCGATAACAAACTAGGCGCCGAACTCGCCACCCAACATCTCCTTGAGCTTGGTCATGTCGAAATTGCCACCATTGCAGGACCGCCGCACCTTTCCAACGCGCGCGGACGCTTGGTCGGGTTTGAAGATGCACTACGCAGTCACCACATCCGCGTCAAAAAAGGGTACGTTCAATTTGGAGACTTTCTGCAGCAATCAGGGTATCAATGCGCGCAAAAACTGTTCTCCCTGCGTCATCCTCCGACCGCGCTCTTTGTGGCAAACATGGAAATGGCGGCCGGGGTCATCGCTTTCGTTCGCGACCAAGCTGTTGCCGTTCCCGGTGATCTATCGATCGTCAGTTTTGACGACTCTTTCTGGGCACGCTATATGGACCCTCCTTTGACCGTGATCGCCCAACCAATGGAGCAAATGGGCAAGTGCACCATGGATCTCCTCCTCGCACGGCTCCGAGGCGGTAAACCCGCCCAGACCATGGTATTTGCGCCTGAGTTGATCGTTCGCCGTTCAACGTCTTCTCCTAAATTGCGCTAGTCGTACTCGTTCACCGTTCACCGTTCACCGTTCGGCGTTCACCGTTCGCCGTTCGGCGTTCACCGTTCGCCGTTCGGTGGCGCACGGGTTGAACGAAGCCGCCGCGGGGAGTCCCTGAGCGGCTGACGCGAACAATGAAGTCATGCATTTCCTAAGGGCCGAAGCCGTGATGCCCCGTACGCACGACAGGCCAAGCGATCCAGCGAGATCATCGGTGTGGTGTGGCATGCCCTCGGAGGGCGTACTGACCCAGCGCTTGATGACGTGATGACGAGCAGTTGGGGCTCGATGCAGGGCTGAACAAATGAGCCGATTTTTTCAGGTGGTTTTGCGGGTGGAAAGACCACTGGTCGGAGCCATCGAATTTTGTGAGGCTCCCAAGGCGGGGGTACGGGAATTTCGTACGGCTTAGTACGGGTTGATCGATAAGTCGAAGACTGTGATTTCGACCGATTTCGTAACCGCAAAAGCGCTTCTTTTACGTTTGTACAGATGCAGAATGTAGGGCGAATGGATCTGCACCTCGGTCGCTGGTCTTACCTTCATCGGTGAGCTCCCGGCGTGTACCTGAAAAACTCGGCTCGTTTGTTCAACTTTTTGACACCACGAACGGTTAGCGCCGTGTCTTCGGCCCCAATTGAGCACTCGGCTTATTTTGATTTGACCAGCCTCCAAAAAATCCGAGTACGAGGACGAGTTCGAGTACGAGTACGATTTTAGGAACGATTGCGGGTCCCTCGGCAGGTCGTATGGCGTTCACCGTTCGGCGTTCGGCGGCGTAAGCAGGGCGGGCCGGGTGCTGCGTTCGCCGAGACGTCGGCTCCACGCGCCCGCGGCGACGATGGCCGTGATGGCCAGAGTCCCGACGATTACCGCGCCATCTATTTGTTCGCCCAGAATTATGTGAGCGGCGAAGATCGCCAGGAACGGCAACAAGAGTTGCAGCTGGCTCATCTTCGCAATGCCTCCCAGAGCCAGACCTTTGTAATAAAAGAAAAAACCGATGAATTGGCTGACCGCGGTCAGGTAAAACAAACCCGCCCATGCCTCCGTGGTAACTGACCCGATTCGAACACCAGCGTGAGAAACGTAAACGATCAGCGCGAGCAGTTCGAGCGGGAACACTGTCACCAGCGCCCAGCAGATCACCAGCCATCCCCCCATCTCACGAGCCAGCAGGCCGCCTTCGGCGTATCCATAGGAACAGGCAATAAATGCTGCGACTAACAACACATCGGCCTGTTCGATCGAAGACAACCCCGATCGATACGTCGAGAACAGAACAATCAGGACCGTCCCGAGAATCGCAAATATCCAAAACCCGCGCGAAACCGATTCTCGCCCGCGGATGACCCCAAACACAGCGGTTGCCAGCGGCAAAATCGATCCCATCACCGACGCATGTGTCGCGGGAACATACTTCAAGGCAATTGAGACCAAGATCGGAAAAAGCACCACCATCCCGATGGCCGCGGAACCCAGGCGCACCAGTTGGGACCGGTCCGGAATCCGGCTCCTGCTCAAAACCAGGTAAACCAACGCGGCAATTCCTGCGCCGGCTCCGCGGACCAGCGCGATCAAGATCGGATCAAGTGCGCGCAAACTAAGTCGCGTCATGGGAAAAGTGAAGCTGAAACAAAGCACGCCGAGAGCCGTAAAGAACCAGCTCTGCCATACCGGCGCTCTGTTCCGCTCTAACGCCGGACCGACCGTGGCCATCGACAAAGTTTTCACCCCGGAAAATCCAATAGTATTCGATACCAGAACAGATACAGATTATGAAATAAGCGACCAGAACAGTTTGCACCGCCTCCCCTCAGGTGCCATGAGTGCAAAAACAGCCAAATGCCACCAATCAAAGCCGAAACGCCGATCCGCCGAAACGCCGATACGTTCCCCCACTACCTGGCGCTGGCTAATGCCCTCGAGATCCAAGTTCGGGCCAACGTCTTCCGCCCTGGAGATCGTCTGCCATCCGTTCGCTCGCTTTGTCGGGATCACCGGTTGAGCTTGGAAACTGTCCTGCATTCCCTCCGGGTCCTCGAGGACCGTGGTCTAGTAGAAGCCAGACCTCGAAGCGGATTTTATATCAAGTTGAGGCACCGACTACCGGAGCCTCTCACTCAGCCGCTTCGGTTGGAAGCGTCGCCCGTTGAAGTCAGCAAGCTGCGGTACCAGGCGTTCTCGATCGGAGGTTCTAAGGATGTCATACCGCTGAGCGTCGCGGTGCCGTCGTCGGAAATCCTCCCGACTGCAAAGCTTGGACGCATGATCTCCTCAATTGCTCGGTCGGCGTCGGCAGAAGTCGTCCATTACGCCGAACCGGCCGGTCACCACAAACTGCGTCAACAATTGGCGCGACGGTCAAGCGATTGGGGATGCCTCATGAAACCGGAGGACTTCATTGTCACTAACGGCACGGCCGAAGCGATCGCTCTTGCGCTAAGGACTGTCTGTCCTCCCAATTCGGCGGTTTTGGTTGAGTCACCGACCTATTACGGCATCCTTGAGATGATCGAGAATCTAGGGTTGCGAGTCGTTGAACTTCCCACAGATCCACAGACAGGTGTTTCGCCGGACGACATCGAACGCTCGATCCAATACGTACCGAGGATTGGCGCGTGCCTGTTGGTAACGAACTACTCCAACCCTCTTGGATGCACCATGTCAGTCGAGAAAAAGAAGAACTTGGTCTCAATTTTGGCCAAGTATCAAGTTCCGTTGATCGAAGATGATATCTACGGTGACCTTTGTCCGCCCGGCGATCGGCGTCCGGTCACCTCAAAGGCTTTCGACACCAAAGGTCTCGTCCTTCTGTGCAGTTCGATATCCAAGACGCTGGCCCCCGGGTTGAGAGTAGGCTGGATTGCCCCGGGCCGTTTTCGGGATCAAGTCCTGCAACTCAAAACCAATCAAACACTGGCTTGCCCGACGATTACTCAGTTGGCAATTGCTGAATTCCTGGAGCACGGTTCCTACGACGCGCATCTCAGGAAAATCCGAAGGTTCTTCTCCAATCAATTGCAGCTTTTCAGCAGCGCGATTGCCCAGTATTTTCCTTCCCCAATCAGAGTCTCGCGACCACAGGGTGGTTTTGTTTTATGGATCGAATTTGATGCAAAACTGGACACCACCAAACTGGCCGCCCGCGCGCTAAATCGACACCAGATCGCCATTGCGCCCGGGTGCATCTTCTCCGCGAACGGAAAGAATTTCCGCAACTGCATGCGCATCAGCTGCGGGCATCCATATTCCGACCGCATCGAAGAAGCCATTCGGACTCTCGCCGCCCTGGTGAGGGAACGCATCGGCGTGTCGGCGTAGCAGAACGTGTCGGCATGCGGGCAGAATGTATCGGCAAGCCGATAGGTTCTACCTCACGCTCCTCATTGACTCGACTCAACCTTTCCGCGAGCATCTCCCTGTATTTATGACGTGGTACTACGGGGTAGACGGGCGGCGCCAAGGGCCCGTCGAGGAAGGAGCACTGGAAACTCTCGGGCTCTCTGGGGCCATTGAGTGGACCACTCCGATATGGCGAGAAGGCATGTCCGCGTGGAAACCGTTCGGAGAGATATTCAGGCGGCCATCCGTTCGCTGCCACGAGTGTAAGCGAACGGTCGACCAGGAACCGGCAGTCCGTTACCGGGACTTGGACATTTGCCCGAGATGTAAAATCTTGTTCTTCCAGAAGGTTCGCGAAGGCTTGGCCAGCGAAGAATCGGCGGAATACTGCGGATTTTGGATTCGGTTTTGCGCCAGGCTGTTGGATGGATTGATCCTAGGATTTGTTACGCTTCCATTAACGGTGATAAATCAGGTAATCATCTACCGGTCTTATCCCTTTACGACCCCGGGGGGCAGAATGGACAGGTTCGAAAACACTGCCCAGCTAGGCACTTTTCTAGCGATCCAGGCTGGATTCGTCCTAGTCAGCCTGATTCTATCTTTCGCCTATGAAGTCTTGCTGGTCGGACGTTACGGCGGCACACCTGGAAAACTTCTGCTCCGCATGCGGATTGTTCGTGCCGACTTTTCCCGAGTCACTTACGGCAGAGCCGCGATCCGCTTTTTTGGAAAGATGCTCAGCGATCTGACCCTGTGCGTCGGGTACATCATGGTCGGGTTCGATCCGCAGCGGCGCGCGCTTCATGACTACATCGCGGACACGAGAGTAATAAAGCGCTTGGATACTTAGGTTAAATGGCCGGAAATCTGAGTTGTCCTCACTGCAGTCAACCACTGCCGATTAATCTGTTTGTCCCAGGGCACCCTGGCCAATGTCCGGCCTGCCATTCCCAGGTGGAAGCCTATATTTTCCCCGAATTCGATCGGGATCCGCCGTCTCGCCTTGGAATTCATCTCGCGCAAGAGCACGAAGCAGTTTGTTATTTTCATTCGCGATTCCGTGCGATGACTCCATGCGACAATTGCGGTCGGTTTCTCTGTCAAATCTGCGCCATCGGCGTCGGCAGCAGGCAACTCTGTCCGGAGTGCCTTTCCCAATTGAGAAAACAACGAAATGAAATGGGGCTGGTCTATTACGCTCCTCTGTTCGACAACGTCGCTCTTTTCCTCGTGCTAGCTCCGTTGGTCACCGTGTTTTTCTGGTTTTTCACGATTCTCGCCGCTCCGGTCTCGTTGTTTGTGTCGTTCTACTACTGGTCAAGGCAATGGAACCTGCTGCCCCGGTCTCGGCTCCGTTTCGTTATAGCCATCCTGGTATGCCTCCTCCTGATCGCGTTTTGGGCGTTCGTGATCTACTACGCTGTCACCCACTGGCGGTAACCCACTCGCCATCCAACACCATGCCCTATACCAAGATCTCCAATGGCGGCTTGCTAATGACCTTGATTCCAGGTTTGCGGACAAAACTATATCTGGGAACGGATCACCTCCTCTTAATTGAACAATTGATATTAGTCGAACGTTACAAGCGATTCTATTTCCGCGACATTCAAGTGATCACCGCAACGAAAAGCACGCGATGGATCGTTTTCGGTGCGATCTGGGGTTTTCTCGCCCTACTCAGTGCGCTCCTCTTCTTGGTGCACAACCCTGTCGCCGTCGCAATGGGAACGTTCTTCACCGCGCTGTTCGGACTCGCCTTCGTCCACAACATTAGCCTTGGCCCAACATGCATCGTCAGGCTACGAACAGCGGTTCAAACCCATCGGGTCGCCCCCCTGGAAAGAATCCGCGATTTTCGCCAAGGAATCGCAACCATTGAACCGCTGATCCGGGCCGCGCAATTAGCCGACCAACCTCTCCTAGAACCATGAACCTCGAAGATTAAAACATAAATTCTGCGGACCGGAATCTGTGTAATCTTTGCTTTACCTTTTTTCTCACCGACATCTCTCTATGGAACTTACTTTTCAAAGATGTTTGATCCATCCGGAACGGGAAGCTATCGCCCGTTGTCCCGCCTGCGCCAACTACTACTGCAGGGAATGCGTCACAGAGCATGAAGGAAAATTCCTCTGCTCGAACTGCCTTCGCAGGAGATCCGCCCCGATCGAATCCGGGAACCGGGCAGTCGGGTGGTTGATGTCGGCCATCGGCATGTTCGCGGGCCTGGCGATTGCCTGGTCCTTCTTTTACCTGATCGGACGACTCCTCCTTCTAATTCCACCCAATCTGCATGACCTCAGCTAAGGGCGTTCACCGTTCACCGTTCACCGTTCACCGTTCACCGTTCACCGTTCACCGTTCACCGTTCACCGTTCGGCGTTCGGTTGGTCGCGGGGCCGGA